>OBEQ010748335.1_pt1 | contig 90425 bp, 109 predicted proteins | sample 1670901 | NCBI WGS metagenome assembly OBEQ01 (sample SAMEA104232315, study PRJEB22302) | groundwater metagenome | biome: forest; feature: aquifer; material: groundwater | place: USA | collected 2011-08-07 | depth 5.4 m | reverse complement strand
TCTTGTCAATCACACATGACTTAAGATGATCTTCTAAAATCTTCTCCCGCAATTTAGCAGTCGCTGACCCAACAGCATCTAGCTGGTGGATGATATCAATACAATACGCTCCTTCTTCCAACATCCGAGATACCGCTTTTACATGCCCGACAATATAGCTAGCTCGATTGATATTTTCTTTTCCATGATTCTTACTGGCCATTACCCATACCTTATACCCCCCCGGAGGGGGTATGTCAACCCCTCATCTCCAAAATGCAGCAAAAGTCAGATAACCAAATATTAATGAAAAAATAACAAACGTCCATTTCGCTTCACGCAAGAGAATTGTCCGTTTAATTTGCCAGAATATGTTGGCCCAGCTCCCACGAGTAAGATTCGACCAATCCCACACCAACAAATTAAGCAAAGCTCCCAGGACCAATCCCACACCAACACCATTACGACTGGAAGTAACCACCCACAGAGAAAAAACCCAAAATACACTCTGAACTACGACTCCATGTAAAACCAACTTGTTTCTCTCTCCCGCAGTTGACCTAAGCAGTTCCCATACCCCCCAAAAATTCTTTGCCTTGACCATCTCATTCACTCTAGTTACAGTTAACTCGTGGGGGTAAGTGACGCAATATATAAGGTGATCAACCATAGGCAAAAACCAACCAAGTATTAGCCCTAATGCCAACCACATATCGGCAAAACTGACACTCTTGGTCAACAAAAACCTAGACAAAATCACACCAGCTATATACAGAAATAAAATTAAGTTTCTAAATTGCCACACTCTCACTCCTCCAGTATATCAATTCGACTCCCTCTCTTCATACTGGCCATCTCTTTTTTCGTCTTCTCATACAAACTCAATTCCTACCCTTTGCGCAATTGGGATGAGGCCTGGTATGCCGAAATCACCAAAAATATGGTGGCAAATCACACAAGTGTACTCGTCCCTTTCTGGAATGGTCGTTACTACGCCGACAAACCACCTCTTTATTTTTGGCTTTCCTCAATTCCTACTCGGCTATTTGGTTCCGGAGAATGGCAATCCCGCATCATGGGAGTCGCAGCCGCATCACTAGCAACACTGTTGCTATATCTTATTGCCAAACAGCTTACCCAATCCCCCGTTCCTCTGCTCAGCGTAACTATTTTTATAACCCTTGGTCAAGTTGTCCCACGACTTGCAATGGGCAATCTAGATGCTCTCCTTATTTGTCTACAACTTCTTTCTCTCTATCTCTTCCTCATATCAAAAGAGAGAAGAACTTTGTTACTTCTCTCAGGAATTGCGGCAGGGTTGGCCGCTCTCACCAAAGGTTGGCTGCTAGGGATATACCCCCTCTCAATTATCTTTCTTTATCATCTTATATATCGCAAATTTTATTTGAGAAGCCTGACACCCTTGGTCGCAGGATTTGCTGCATCATTTCTGTGGTGGCACCTCGCGGGTTTGATTAGGTTCGGCTCACCATTTCTCTCTTGGTATCTTCTTCATCCAGCAGGAGGAAACCTCTCCTCTGTAAGATATCTAGATTTCAGAACATTCTCCAAGTACCTGTTTCATGATCTTGGAGCATGGATATTACTAATTCCCTGTGCTCTGTTTAGCCACAAGGGAAAGAAAATTGCTTCAAACGCCAATCTATTCCTCCTGTTAAGTTCTCTTGCTTTTTTTCTCCCTCTAAATTTTCTTAAGGAGAAGTTTGATTGGTACATTATTCCCCTTTATCCCTATCTTGCAATCCTTTTGAGCTATCTAGCTTACAAAGCCATCTCACGCTTTGGCAAAATTGGTTTAGTCTTATTGTTTGTCCTATTTTCTTTACAAGTAATTCACCTCATTTACCAAGAGGCTGTTGACCCGGACAGATCATTGATCGGTGCAGATCTAGGAAAAACCGCCAAGATGCTGATATCACCAGAAGAAAAGATTTTTCTTGACGACCAAGACTTTCCCAGTTTTATCTACTATTCAGACCACAAATCCATCTATGTTCTCTCCTCAGTCGGTGGGAAATTAAACGAATGGTGGATTATCAAGCCCTCCCAGATTCCTCTTCTTACAACCGGGCAAAACTCGTACTGGATAATCACCACCCATCCCTCAAACTTCAATCACCTGGGCAGGATCGAGGAAACTTTGGGTCCGCATCAATACTACTTCCTTCATTTCAGTTCTAGTCAGCAAAATCCTGTGTAAACATCTTGCCATACCATCCCCCATCGATAATTCCTATTCCCACCCTCTTGAAATTCGGATCCAATATATTTCTTTTGTGGCCTTCACTGTTCATAAGACCAGTATGAGCAGCATTCACCTCAGGAGCCAAAGCCAAATTCTCCCCTGCAGTGTTAAATTTCACTCCTCCTTCTCTCATTCGCTGGAATGGGTCTTGGCCTTGGGGATTGATATGTGAGAAATAACCTCGCAGCCACATATCGCGACTGTGTTTTCGCGCCACTTCCACAATCTTGGCATCTACAACCAGCGGCTTAAGTCCGATTTTTACCCTCTCTGAGTTTAGAAGCTCCAACATTTTCCCCTCGCTCGCCGAATCAATTGTCAGCTCTTTATCCGTAACCTCATAGCCCAAACTTACTCTTTCTTTTGAGCTAGGCCTGACAGTAACAAATTTAACCGTTTCACCGACCACTTCCTCGAATATCGACTTTGTGTTCTTCTCTACACTCTGAACTCTCTTCACCAATGCACCTCCAATTTTCGAACTACGGATGTCCGCTTTGACCGTCCCCTTTATTGGTAATCCCAAAATAACCAACAACAAGAAACTAGCCACAATCAATCCATTAATGGCCGATAGAAAAACCAGCAACCATCGACTAACTCGAGAATTAATCCAGGATTTAGGCAATCTCTTATAAAATTCGTCAAGCAGGGCCGACATCACCATTTCAGATACCACAGCCACCCCCACAAATCCCAATAATTTACTCCATCCACTAGCTATCCCAAATTTCTCAGCGATAAACACTCCTACAGCAGGGTAAAATTTAACCGCCATCCACAAAGAACCAAAAAACCCAAATAGTTCGTTCACCAAACTCACCATTCCCCTCTCCCAACCATCGTGGACATGGTAAATCACGACCAGAACAATCACCCAGTCTATCCAGTTAATTTGCTGCAATATATTGGTCAACATAGGCTATCCACTCTTCATTTTACTCTTCTTTTTCAACTCTGAAAGTTTCCACATAAAAAGTGCCCCTTTATTACGGGCATTGCTATCAACGACAAAACTCCTTGCATCCTCAAGCAATTTACGGGGATAAGTTTTAGCTAACCTAATATACAAAGATTTGTGAGGCAAGTCTCCCAACTCAGCTGCGAGTCGATATCCATAATCCTGAAACTCTCGCGAGACGTAGGGGTTCTTACCAGTTATCAATCTATCATCTAATATTTGCTTAACTGACTTCACGCAAGAGCTTAGCCTCCTCTCTTGGCAAGAAAAGCATCATCGAGAGGCCCAATATTCCCACGTACACCATCGCGTTCCATTCCCAACCCCACCAATAAAACAGTCCCACTATACCTGCCCCCAAGAATCTTCCCAAGCTATCAGATACTTCTCTCTCAACCACGTACAAAGCACTATCAGCCACCCTGGCTCTTCTGTATCCATATACTTCAAATGGTAAAAATACAAACACTCCAATCCATCCGTCCAAGATGTCCAATACCCACAGTCCTGAACCAAAGCGCAGGACACCTCTCAAAACCCAAATTATTGCCATTGCAACCATGGCAAACTTAGTCCATTTACTCATCTTCTCATGATCCATACTTCTCCCTACAAACAAAAACAGTATGCTCGAGACTAAAAGTACCGCCGTCTTAAAGTTGCCCAACAATATGTGTGACTTTCCCAAAACCACAAACAAAAAAACTGGCCAGAAAAAATCATACATCACACTCTCAATCCCGTATCCCACATAAGCAAGCAAATCCTTTCTAAACCACATACCCGATATCTTTCTTTCAAACGACTCCAAATGAAACTCCCAATTTAGCTCCTTTTGGGGCACCAAGAAAATTGACAAACTGCTTATAAGTACAAAGATTACCCCCCAATTAAACAGCCCTCCAAACCCCAAACTTCCCACCATAAGCCCACCCAACAAAGGCCCCAATACACCTCCCCATCTTGAAACCACTGCCAATATTCCAGCGTCCTTCCCAAACTCCCTAGATTTATTTCTTACAAACATCAGGTGATACGGAATCCAATAAAACTCAATTGCAAATGGGACAATTACCGCTCCTAACCACAAGAACCACGAAAGCTGTTCGGCACCCTTAAATAAAAGCAGGGAAACGGATAATAAAACCTCAGAGATCACCACAGACCGTCTCAAACCAATCTTGGCAATTGTCTTCCCAATCCAATAACCGCAAGCTGTTTGCACAAATCGACTTATCAATACATAAGCTACTACAAAATAAAGACCGCCAAGCTTATAAATATATATTGGTAGGAACAATGTGATTGCCCCCAAACCAATTGTTCTTAACAAAGAGCTGATTAATAGCCCCCCAAATAGAGTTTTGGATAGCTCCAATTCGGCCAATATATTGCTCCTAAGATTCCATGCCCTCATCTTTTATACCCCTTTTCCAATTAACTCTAAGACTTGATGGACCGCATTACTCACCAGCTTGTCTCTTACCAAAACATCAGGAAACTCCCCCAACACATAATCGGATCCCGGCAATATCCTGTCACCTCCCCTATCATCAACGCCGCATCGCACGTGAATCCATCCTTCGCCCATCATTTCTATAACATCGTTTACTCCATTATGAACCTGAGGTCCTTTACTCCCCATCTTAACTCTTCCTACTTCCAAATCCAGATCGTCGTAAACAACGATCACATTTTCGTTAGCAATCTTGTAAAAATCCCTCAGTTTTTTCAACCACGTCCCGCTTTCATTCATAAAGCTTCCCTCACCAGCTCGAGCCAAAATCAAATCTCCAACTTTACAAACTTCCGCTCCATCTAATCTCTCCCACCTCAAACCAGTAAACTCAGGGTGTCTGCATATCTCTTCTATCACCATTCTCCCTACGTTATGCCTACTATTCTCATACTTCTGGCCTGGATTACCTAAACCTGCTATAAGTTTCATAGGTAGATTCTACCCCATCTATAGCTTGACTCAATCCCTACGGATATGCTATAGGTTAATACTCGCTCTTTATCTCAACCACAAAGTCTCTCGAGACATATCTCTATCTCTAGGAGAAAAGTATGCCAGCCACGCGACCGCAAATATCGGAAGACGCTCGAAATCTCTACGAGTTACTCAAAGCCAGTTCGACTGGCTTCAAGACCCAGCAGTATATCGACAAGGTACGAGCGGCAGGCATAAAACACCCGCTCACCTCACTGCGTGAGTTAGAAGCCGCGAATCTGGCTCGCAAAGACAACCACCAAGACGTTCTTCGTCCCACTCGAATCAAAGCGGTATTCCAAAACTCCGATTAAATCGGGAACAACCAACACATACTCGAGAGACAAAACTGTCCCACACGGAAAGAGTAGGTATCCACAAGCGACTTTACCGCTGTCAGGATATCTTCTCCAACCTTGTGGGACAGAACTAACTCATCTTCGCAAGCAACTGCTTTGCAATCGGCCCCAGATAAGGGACTTCCCAACTCTCCCCCGCATTAGCCTTCACAGCAAGCACTACCAACATCAATATCCAGGCAATAGACACAAACCCAAACAGCAAAGTCCCCAACACCGGTATCAAGAGCAGTGCATTCAAGAGTCCAAACACCACTATCGACTGCGCCGCATGAAACTTCACGAAATTGTCTTTTGAGATAAATAGAAACAATAATCCTCCAGGCCAGGCAAATACATAAGCTAAAACCGCTGTCATCTCTCGAGTTATCCTCTCTTTGGCCTTATCCTCCATCTCTTTTATCCTGCCATTACTAATAGGCTCTGTCAATCAAAACAATTTAAGCTCAGGAGTCTCCTTAAATATACTAACCCTGCCATATACTCCGTCATACCCAGGATCGATAACTACGTCTCCACTTCTGATATTGTGTATGCCTTGGGCTATCTTCTCTCCACTCAACCGCGCTACTTCCGACAAGTTTGCCCCCATCAACACACCAATCTCACTTCCAAAACTGTTAACCAGAGTTGCAATTACGTCTGTCACCTTTTTGTTGAGGGTATTCTTATATCCCAAAGCCTGAGAAACAATCTCTTCAAGCGGAACCAGCATCACAAAGCCTGGCCGCAGACCTCTTGCGTCTTCATACCTGACCACCCCATTATCCCGAGCCAGTTTCACCTCAGGAGCCACTCTAGTCAACGCTTCAATTTTATCTGCCACCCCCATTGTCAGCTTTTTTCCACAGACCTCGCACACAAGACCGTTCTTATTAATCTCTCCTGGAGATAATTTCACTCCACAATTTCGATGTCCCGTAAAATGATATTTTCCTTCCTCCGGATAAAATTCAATCGTGTAATCAATCTTGGCTTTTCCCTTTTTTTGCCAAATGGCCTCATAGACATCTGTATACGAAAACTCATCCCGAACATCAAAAACTGTCGCCTCTCTTCCTATCTTAGGGAGCGAATGAGCATCAGAGAAAGATACAATACTTTTATCTTTTAGCTCCTCTATTCCCCAACACATAGCTGGACTTGCGCTCATCCCTGTTTCGATTGCAGGTATATATCTTTCCATTCCTTCAAATGCTTCATTCAAGCTTTCAAATCCACCATTTGCTCCATATACCCCAAACCAAGGAGTAAAACTATGTGCCGGGATTACTAGAGCATTTTGCGACACTCCCATCGCAATATTAGTAAGCTCATAGCATGACGTTCCAATTACCGGCCGACCATCAGATAAGTTAGCGCCACGAGCAGCTAATTGCTTATTAAAGCTCTCAACTGTTTCAATGGAAGGCAAAAATACTAGAAGGTGCACACCCTTCCGCTTACCCCGATAAGAAAACACGCAGCTCACTTCAGTGGTAAGCAGGAATCTAACTCTGTCATTCGCTGTACTGCCTGCAGATTTCATCGCATATATTCCCCCATTTACCTCCTCAAGCTCCTCGTTTATATGTGAAAACCAATTCGGATGAGTAAAATCACCTGTTCCCAACAGGTTAACCCCCTTCTGCTGAGCCATCCTCATTATCTGAGGAAGTACCATGCTGGGAGATACGGCCCTCGCGTACTTTGAGTGTACCTGCAAATCTGCAATAATCTTCATGGATAGAATCTTATCATTGTGTATGAATTACAAAATCTATTGGACCATTTTCTTTTCCATCCTCCTCTGCGCCACAATACTTCGTCTACTTCCACTAAGAGATAACAATTTCTATTTCACCATGGACCAGGGAAACGACGCTGTCCATGTAAGAGAAATCATTTACCATCAAAGACCACAACTATTAGGGCCAGAAACCAGCATCTTTGGTATCTACGCTGGTCCCCTTTGGTATTACTTTATCTCCATAGGATATTTGCTAACCGGGGGGCATCCGGTAGGTTCGGTCCTTATGCTAATTCTCCTCAATGTCACACTCACTGCTATCTTTATATTGAAAGTTACCCACGAAACAAGTCCACGAAAGGGGCTCCTTGTGGGGGCCCTTCTTCAAACTTCCTGGCGCTTCTATGACTCCTCAAGATATGGCTTTAATCCCTTCCCCATAGTTTTCTTCTCATTCATCCTGATCTTTCTCTTGTGTGACTTTCTCAAAAACAAAAACCCCTCCTCCATAATTTGGTCGGCTCTGCCAATAGGACTCGCATTTCATGCAGACCTAGCCAGTGCCCTACCCCTTACCGTCTTGTATGTCTTGGTAATCACACTGGCAACCACGCGCAAACAATTGAATTTAAAATCCCTGACCACCTGCTTTGTGATTGTTCTTCTATTTCTCATTCCTCACACAATCTCAGAATTCGGGAACCACTTCTCCCAAACCAAAACTCTCATAAGAGAGTTGCACAATCCCAATGGCATCTTCGTCAACTCCAAGGTTCATCAGCTCACTCACCGCGTCTTTCTAGATATAGCAGCTAGCACTTTAAGACAAATCCCCGAGCTTGGCGCCCTTGTCACTTCGATTGTTCTTGTCTTCTTCTTCAAGAAAGCGCGCCACGATAAAAAAGTCAACCCCTTTGTCAAGTATTTCGTCTCCCTCTCTCTAACTCTTGTTGCCATTTCATGGATCTTTTTCGTCACCAACGAGGGCTGGAGAGATTGGCATACCATTCATCTGGCTCCTCTTATCTTCACTTCTCTTCTTCTGGCTCTTACCGTCTTGCCCAAAAAATTGGCTATTCCCATCTTCACTCTCACGACCATTTCCCATATTTCCTTCTTCATTTCTCGTTATAAAGATTATTTTTATCCCTCAGACGATCCCAGCATCCTTAAGAATGAAATTTCAGCAATCGATTGGGTCTATCAAAGAAGCGGGGGCGAAGGCTTCTATGTCTACAATTACCTTCCTTCAATATTTGATTATCCTTATCAGTATCTATTTTGGTGGCATGGTCTTAAAGCTTATGGCTACCTGCCTTGTGAATATTCATCCTTTCCCAGCTCTCCTAAACTGTTCATAAAACATCCGCAAGATTACTCTCAACCCACGAGAAATTGTCGCAATTTAAGATTCCTTATTATCGAGCCAGACAAATCAGAACCCAGAAGGCAAGCTTGGATGGAAGCAGCTAGGAAAAATACACAACTTATAGAAGAAACAAATATAGGTAATATAAAGGTGGAGAAAAGAACGTTTTAACCCGCGGATTGTTTCTGCATTTCAAATAAACTTGCTATCTCACCGATAGTCGTCGCCTGCGCCACAGATTTGTCTCCTCTGATTTTGATCATTCTAGGAAACCTCACCGCATATCCACTTGTATGCTCGGTGCTCTTTGAGATGTCATCCCCCGCAATCTCAACCACTAGTTTTGGCCTGACCCAACTATCGGGCTGTTGGGTCTTTTTCACTTCATAATCTTTGGGCATCTCGCGAACACTCATCGCAGCCAGCTTTTCAGCTAATTGCTTAAACTCATCATCTGTAAGTCCTGAACCTACTGAGGTTATTGTCTTTATTTTCTCGCCATCAACTACCCCTACCAAGAAATTACCTATCCCAAATCCAGCTCTCTTTCCTCTACCAGACGAATAACCCATAATTACACAATCAACTGTATCCGAAAGTTTTCCAGCTGAACTGTCATCATTTTTCATCTTCACCCATCTCCACCCCGTCCTACCTGGAACATATTCACTATCCACTTTCTTTGCCACAATCCCTTCCAGACCATCAGCCAACCTTAATCTGTGAAGTTTTGCAATTTCATTGGGATCATCAGTCACCATGTTCTCCACAATCTTCACTGATCCCCCAACCTTTACTATCCTTGCCAATTCGTCTCTTCTTTCCAAATAACTGCGATGCATGAAATCCTTTGAGTCAGACAACAAAATATCAAACAAATAAAAAGATAGTGGAACTTTAGATGATAGTTCAGCGATATCATATTTCCTTCTTCTTCTCATTGTCGTCTGGAAATCAACCAGGGACTTCCTTTGTTCATCCATTCCTATTGCCTCACCGTCCAAAATCACCTCATGAGCATCGACGTGCTCCGAAAGAGTCTGCAACTCGGGAAACATCTCGCTTATATCATTAAGATTTCTCGTGAATGCTTTAACAAACCCATTTTTACCCCTTTTGAAATGAATAAGCACTCTTACTCCATCCAGCTTTGGTTCCACAGCCACTCTCCCCATCTTGTCAACAATTTCAGAAGCACTGGTCAATCTTTGAGCCAACATAGGCATAACTGGTACCCCCACTATTGGTCGAATATGTTTAGTCGCCTTCTCCAGGCCCTCCTCCTTTATCTTCTTAGCAAATTTACCCACGTCAGACATCACTTGATACGCCATCTCCAACTGTTTCTTAGCGCCTTTGTCGCCAGTAGCCATGACCGACAGAGCATCTATAACCGTCAGTTCCGAAAATCCCAACCTCAAAGCTCCTACAGGAATCCTGGCCACAAACCTACAGCTTAATGTGTCAAGTTCTCTAAACAATTCACAAATCCCTTCTATTTTCTTGTCCTGACTCCCATTTCCTCCCTCTCCAGCAACTGCCACCAGCCTTTGGTAAACCTCGCTTATGGATAGAGCTTTCTGCGAAGAATCAACTTTCCCTCTCTCCTCCTGGGCTACGATCCCCCAATCGCCAGCCTTTTTATATTTTATCCACGCTTCTTCTTCAGAAACCCCAAACGCCTTTGAGATAACACGTGACATTATCTTCTCGGCTACTCCTATCTCCAAATTCTCGTAGGCAGGAGCCAACTCCCCCAGTGAAAGATAGATGGCTTTATCAACTTCTTCAACCGAAAGCTCTTTTAGCAAGTCAGCCAATACTACAGTTATCTCATTGCGTGAAGAAATGGCTTCAAGTCTTGATAAATATTCTGCAAATTTCTTGAAATTCACCCTCTTATTATAACCCGCTCAATTTCCCAGAGGTAATATAGGTGTCGGAGTTCCCGCAGCCGCACCACGAAACGTACCGCCCAGTCCCCCTTGAGAAAAGAACACGTAAGCAAAAACTACAACTGCTATAAATAATATCCCAAATACAATCGAGAGCCATCCTTGCGCTTCACTCTTAAGAACTTTATTAAGTCCCTCTCCCACCAACGTCAGCCCAAACAGAGTGGGCAGAATAAGAATCATGTATAGAAATTGTGGGTCTGTTGTTTTGGGCACCTTTGACAAATTTGGAATTTGAAACTTGCCCTCTACGTCCCAATTAGGCCAAGACGTATTTCGCCGCTTTAGTCACACCTTCCTTCTTAACAATACCCTTTTCCATAAGCATCTTCAAATCCCGTAATAGTGTATCCTCCGACACCATGGGCAATAACCCTTTGGCAGCCTGCATCGTCATCTCGCTTTGGGCCTGCAGATATTCCATTAATTTAGTTTGCCGATCGGTTAGAAATACCTGTTCCCCCACTCTGTCCTTTATCTTGATATCAACAGACAATTGTCTCACCTTATCTTTTATCTTAGAGAGCTCTATTGCCAAAGATTCGATGAAATACTCCACCCAAGGAGTTAAATCTCTAGTTTCCAGTTCCGCCGATTGATTTGAAACTTCCATCAATTTCCCAAAATATCCAGCAGCATCTAGATCAAAATGCTCCTCTAGTGAGAAAAACTTCCTGGTATCATATCCTTCGGCGAAGAGAACCAGTGTTGCAAATGCCCTGGCACTCCTTCCATTCCCTTCCACAAACGGATGAATGGCGGTTAGCACATAGTGACCAATTGCGGCCCTTATTACAGAATGGATCTCTCTCCCTTCTATGCTGTTAAGCCAAAAGAAAAAATCATCAAGTAGATACCTTACCTCAACTGCCGGGGGAGGACGAAAGCCCACCTCTCCAGTTAGAGCGTTTCGCAATACTACTTGCACTCTTCTCACCCTTCCCACATCCTCAACCGGAACTAATTTATCGACGGTTAAGGCATGGATTTTCAAAAGCATTTCCAATGTATAGCTAGGAACGCCAGATCCACCTCTAAGTTCTGCATCCAAACTCTCCAAGTATCCAACCACATTTCGATAATTCATCACCTCTTGTATATCCCTCTCTCTTCCAACCACATCCTGTCCTTCCAAAATCTTCGCAGCATCCGTATACGACAGGTCATTGCCCTCTATCTTGGTTCCGTAGTGCACCATCCGCAGCATCGCCTCTTCCCGAAATCTTGCCTCCCAGGCTGGAACCATCGGGGCATTCTCAATCACTTCTTTAGCAGCCTCAATAACTCCAATATATTTCAATATCTTATGAGTTATTAAAAATTTGGGCACATACATATTTTCCGCATTTTAACCGCACAATCCCCGCACCGCAACTTGTATCTGCCCCTTGTTTGGTACCATCAAAATCAATAAAAATAATTTACATATGACTTTAAGGGAATTTATGAGCTTCTCCCCCCTGACTCAAGAGACATCGCCGCTCAGAATCAAACCGTTCGTGCACCCACCCGAAAAGCTCATCAAAATCAAATTGACCACCCAAGAAGTAGCCCTTGTTGCCGACGCGAGAACCATCAAGCATCATCTAGATAAGCTGGCCTCCGACATAGACCCCTACAGCTTCGACAATATCTTCTACAATCTAGAAGGAGGAGAATTCCTCAAAAACGAGCTTTGTAAACGCTGGAAAAGACATTTCCGTCCTCTTCCCCCATGCTATCCAGTTGAATATCACACCATACTTGCACCAAACAAACGTACTCTAGAAATCGCAAAGCCCATCCCCATTTCATTTTTCAACATAAAAAATACAAACTCGCTTCTACTTGATGATCTATATGATACGGGCGCTACACTCAAAGCCATACAACTTGAGTCTAAAAAGCTCAACATTAATTTGACCACCGCAGTACTGGTAAGCAAGAACGCTGCCAAAGTTATACCAGAACCTCAACTCTCCTATGTAGGTTTTGAAATTCCTGATCTCTGGATCGGCGGCTGCGGCACGAACTTAAGCCGTGAAGATCTTGACCACGAATTTGACAGAAACAGCCCTCTTCTCGTGATGCCCCTAGATATCGCCACCGAGTTTTATCACTCTTCCCGCTATCCCATTAATTAGATGAGGGTCAGCAGCCGTGATTATTACCTGGCCTTTCTCCATCATGGACATCACATGCCCACGATGTATCGAATCTAACTCCGAAAAGATGTCATCCAACAACAATAACGGCCGTACTTGACTGCGCAACTCTATAAACTTAAGCTCTCCCATTTTAAGCCACAATACAGCCATTCGCTGCTCTCCACGGCTACCATACTTAGCTACGTCCTTTTTATCCCTAAATACTGAAAAATCATCCCGATGCGGTCCCACTAGGGTCACACCTGCCAGCACTTCCTCATTCGCATACTGTTCCAATCTAGCCTCTGAAATTGTACTTCTGTCGTAGCCAACCTGTAACCTCTCGCCATCAGAGGATGCGTTTAGATACTCTACATACAACTCTCGTTTGTCAGTAAGATAATTTCCGTTCTTGATAAGCAGTTTATCCCAAAACATCAACTGTCCCCGCAATGCTCTGTTTTCTGCAATCATTCCCAACAGCTTATTCCTCTGACGCACTCCTTTCTCATACGAGAGCAGACATCGATAATATTCCCGGTCAACCTGCGATAAAACCATATCTAGATAATTTCTCCTTTTCCCTGGGCTCCCATCTAGAAGCTCCATATCCCACGGTCCAAACAGCACTGCCCGCAAGTTTCCCACAAAATCGATCATTCTACGTGCAACACCGTTTACCGAAAATTTCCTCTTTGTTTGAGCCAATGTCCCATCACTTACAACAATCTCTAAATTCCCACCATCTATCTCTGCTTTGATCCGTGCCAGGCCCTGACCATACGCAATTACCTCCTCCCCTTTATCGGCTCTAAAACTTCTTCCCACCGAGAGCATGTGTATGGCTTCCAATAAATTGGTCTTCCCAGCTCCATTCTTCCCCAAAATTACTGTTACCCCTTCCTCTGCCTCCAATACAAATTCTTTGTGGTTACGAAAGTTATTTACTGTAATTAAGCGTAAATTTCCCATCTTTATCTCACATCTTCAAAATTACCAAATACTACCCGCCCCGTAATCTTTATTGAAATTGCATTTATCATCCTCGCCATCACTTCACCCAACATTTTTCGCACTCCTCGTTTGTATCTCCTGGATGATGTATATACGACCACTCTCTTATCCAAGAATATCCTACCCCGAGATTTAAGTTTGTTTACCAGCAAATTATCAGCCTGTAAATTTGATCCCGGATCAAATCCCCCCACCGCTTTATATTCCCGAGCTTTAAACGACATATTTGCCCCCACTAGGTTCGCAATAAAAATTCTGGGCATTATAGGCATTAGAGCCCGCACAAACACATCCAATAAAAATGGGGCGTCATAAAAATAAAATATACCTCCTACCGCCACACATTCAGGGCACTCCACGTAACGGCTCCAAATCTTATTCAGCCAATCCCGGGTAACCACACAATCAGCGTCAGTCATACAAATCACCTGCCCGTTAGCTTCATTACACCCACGAGCCATGGCTCGTGATAATCCCTTCTGCCTTTCCTCAACTAATCGGACTCCAAACGACTTAGCTATCAGCGCAGTACTATCAGTTGACCCATTATTAACCACAATTACCTCAAACTCCTCGGCAAACTCCTGCTCTTGCAATGATTTAAGCAGCCTGCCTATGCACTTTTCTTCGTTGTAGGCTGGCACTACTACAGATATCGACGGCCTCATACTCTACAATTTAACCATGCCATCACAACTTCCCCCAACTCCAATTCCCGGCTGGCAATCCTGGAGTAGCACCCAAGACCAGCTCTTTAGATTTCCTTTGCGTAATTTTTCTCCCTTCAAACGTCTCTCCGTTGTAACTTCCAACCAAAACATCTCGCTCAAACCTCCTATATCTGGTTGGTGTTCTTGGTATGCCTTTGGTAAAAAAATCAATGAGAAAACCATCCTAGAACAGGCATCCTGGATCTCGGCCCACCCAGACATTCCTCTGGAATATGTTTTGATTGACGATGGATGGGAAACTAAACTAGGAGATTGGCAAGAAGCTGACCCCATCAAATTCCCTCACGGGCTAAAGTTCCTCGTAAACCGCATAAGGCATCTTAAATTAAAGCCAGGTATCTGGATTGCACCATTTCTGGTCAATTCCAACTCGCAACTTGCCAAACACCACTCCGAATGGCTGGTAAAAGACGCCAATGGTCAATATATAGAGGGCAGCAAATTCTCTCTCCTCGACAGATTTTTACCCCACAAACGCTTGATATTAGATCTCAATCAACCGGCCGCCCGCGCCCACATTATGGGTATTATAGATAATTTGATAAACGAGTATAAATTTGAGTTGCTCAAACTAGACTTTCTCTACGCCCAACACTTCAATCCCCTCCTCAAACAAAATGATGTCCCGGATAGATTGCTCTCGGAGTTCCTGCAAGAAATAAAAGATAAATACCCACACCTGTATACAATTGGCTGCGGTTGCCCACTTATCCCTGCCATCGGCCGGGTTTCCGCTATGCGAATTAGTGAAGATATCGCTATCCCCAGACTTAAGGGTATCCCATTTCTCAACTCGCAAGTTCACTCGTGGCTTCTAAAACAACTAAAAGTGAATCTGGACGATAGATATTTCACTCGTCAATTTTGGAATTTAGATCCAGATGTCTTTATAATCGATCCATCCTTTGGCTTTACTCGCCAACAAATATTGCAACTACAAAAGCTTATAATAGACGCAGGTGGTCTAAAATTCCTAGGTGACGATCTTACCAGGTTATCGCCCCAAGAGTTAACAGACTTTATATTGCCAATTTATCGATAAGTTAAATAAAATATACATATGCAAACTAAACCATTTTTTTCCATAATTATCCCGACCCTAAACGAAGAACATTATCTACCCCTTCTTTTGAAATGCCTTCAAAGGCAAACATTCAAACGATTCGAGGTCCTTATCATTGACGCAAACTCTCAGGATCAGACTGTCAACAAGGCCGCATCTTTCAGTAAGAAACTTCCTCATCTCAAACTTCTCACTTCCAAACTTAAAAGTCCCGGCCACCAAAGAAATCATGGCGCCAAAATCGCCAAAGGAAACTATTTAGTTTTCCTTGACGCCGATGTACAAGTAGCTAGCAACCATCTAGACCAACTTCACAGAATCATTCTCAAACACCCCGAGTCTGTCTTTCTTACCTCCTGGACTAAACCTGCCTCCAAAGAAACTTTCGGTCAAATCATCTCTTTTGCGAGCAACTTAAGCATCCACTTAGCTCGCCTTTTCGGTAAATCCATAGTTGATGGAAACAATATTATAGTAAACCGTCATGTATTTAATTCTTACGGTGGCTTTAATCCTTCCCTTCGTGCATTTGAAGATTTCGAATTAGCGGAGAGACTATTTGAAAATGGCGTAAGACTGCACGTTTTCAGGTTCCCTCAGGTCATTCAAACTTATCGCCGCTTCCATCATGGAAACAAAATCAAACTTATAAAAACTTTCTTCACTGCCTACAGAGACTATTCCAAAGGAAAACAAATCACTACCCCCCTCTACGATTATCACCATCCCCCGATAAGCTTCAAATAAAACTACTTTTGTATAGTTAAAGAGTAGGTGCTAAAAACTTTATCAGCCAAATCGTCGGTATTATAAAAGGTTCCAACTCTCTCATATAGAGCGTCTCCCGCAGCTTTTACCATAAAGGCAGCAGCACTAGCCGAGAGCAAAGGATCATTCTTAGCAAGCAACGCAGTTGTCAAACCTGCTTGCACATCTCCACTCCCACCCTTAGTAAGTCCTGCGTTTCCTCCATTAACCACAACGCACCTTCCTTCACCACACACCAAAGACGATGGTCCTTTCACCACCATAGTGCATTCATATTTTTCTGATATCTTCTGGACAAGCTCTTGAAACTTGGGGTTAAGCAGATGGCCAGAGACTGGTGGTTTAAAGTCAAGAATTTCTGGAAAGTCTTCCGAAAACAGCGCTACTAGTTCCTTTCCATTAGGAGTCAGCACTGCCCCTTTTGGAATCCACCCAGGTCTTGCCACCTGCAAACTCCCAGCATCAATTACCCATCTCTTGTTGGGAAAATCTCGCAATAGATCGTAAGTTATCTTACTAGTTAACATACAAGCCTCATCACATACATGTTCTCTCTCTCCATGAGTGGTCTTTTCGCTTCTAAAGCGCATAAACCCCGGTCCTATAAGAATAGCGTCAGATTTTTGAACATAATCACGGACCTCCTCCCATGGTATCCAAATAAAAGAAAGAAGCTTTGATTTGAGGCCCTCTGCCACCCGACCCACACTTTGCTCTGGAGTTGCAAAGAAAACCATATCGACGATCCGAGAAGCAGCCTTAAGCGACAAAATCGGCGCCCCGTGGAATAGCTGCGAGCCACCAATTATTGTTACTTGCCCATTATCCTCCCCGTTTGACTTCTGTTCAGGCCTCCATAACTTCCCGAACCAATCTTTGGTAAAAATCTCAACCTCCACAATTGTCGAGTTTACTATAAATACAAAGTCGTGTTAACTCTGACACCCTGGGCAAAAATATGTCCCCCTCCCCGAAAGCATAAATTTGTGAACCACTCCGTCCTTCCTCAGACATCCCTCTCCCTCTCTGTCATATACCCGAAAATGCTCCTGATAATGTCCACCAACGCCATGCAAATCGATATATTTTGCATCGGCCGCTGTCGCCCCGCCATACTTTATTCCCTCGCGCAATACTTTCACCACCCCTTTATAAATCTCTTTCAGTTGATTTGGGGTTAGTTCGTTGGCAGGTCTTCTTGGATTAACTCTCGCTTCCCACAATCCATCATTAGCATATATATTTCCCACTCCGCAGATGATCTGCTGATCCATAAGTACTAATTTGATTGGTTTTTTAGATTTGGAGATTAATTTTGCAAATTCCTCCTCAGTCAAATCAAACGGCTCCGGCCCCAAGCTCTGTAAAAATTTCTCTTTCTCTATGTCTGACTTGTGTCCTATCTTCACCCATCCAAACATCCTCTGATCATTAAAGTACATCTTGGACCCGTCTTCGAAATTAAACACTGCCCTTGTGTGCTTACTCGGAAGTTCTCCCACAAAATCTGCAGTCGGATGCCCCCCAACTATTCGCTCATTTAACTCTATCTTCCTGTTCTTGTTGGTATCCTTCTGATAGACCAACTGTCCTGTCATCTTAAAGTGAATAGCAACAGAGATATCTTCGGATAAATCAATCTGCAACATCTTGCCTTTCCTTGATATCCCCTCAATCTTCTTCCCCTTAACCAAGTCCCAGTCTCCACTCACGCTCTTGGGTTTGAGTACCTCAATATCGCAAATCTCAACTCCCACCAAAACCTTGGAAAGTTGCAATCTTACTGTTTCAATCTCAGGCAGCTCAGGCATATATTTCTTTAATTATTTGGGTCATGTCTTCTTTAAACCTATCCTTAGAGAATCTTTTTGCATTCGCAATTATATCCTTCGGATCAAATCTCATCCTCTCAAATCTCTCGATCGCCCCAATAAGCCCTTGAGCACTCAAATCAGAGAAAAGCAACCCAGTCTTCCCGTCAACGACCGACTCCATATATCCTCCCCCCTTGTAAGCTACAACTGGGACCCCCAGCATCTGGGGCTCAACTGCGGTCACTCCAAAATCTGCATCCGATTCCAGTGCCAAGAACGCCCTTGACCCAGCCATCAATTTCATCTTTTCCTCGTCACTCACCTCACCCAAATAGTCAAATCCCTCTTCCTTCATCGCAGCAACTATTTCCTCACCACTCCTCCCTATTGGTCGACCAGCTACTTTAAGCTTAAACCCAGCTATTTTAGCGGCCTCCATTGCTATCTCAATATTCTTCCCTCCCACAATTCTCGAAACAATCAAATAATAGCCCCCTTTCTGTTTTGAATTTCGAGCTTCGTATTTCGAATTTAAAATTTCAAATTTCAAATTTTCAACTGGTGGATACACCACCCGAGCCTCTCTTCTATAGAACTTGGCAATCCTTGATGCTATATTTCTCGAGTTTGCAATCAACAAATGGGGTCTTTGTGCAAATCTGAAATCAACCTGCCTCAGAATCACATTCACAAATTCAGAAATTGGTCTCCAGTACCATTTATATCGGGCGGCAGTAGCAGTAGGATACCCATACAAAAATCTCGGCGGTGTATGGCAATAAGTAATCAATTTAGTTTTAACTCCTATCCTCACTCCGTTAGGGAAATACCCCCCCGTGGCCGACACAATAACCAAATCATAAGGGGATAAATCCATAGCTCCAAAGAACAAGGGAGAAATAGGAGTGTAGTAACTTATCAGCTTCGGCAAGAATGGCAACCATCTCCCCCAACTCTCATGTATATCCCAACCAGATAATAGGTCTCTCCACCCCCCCCAATATTCAGGGAATTTAAATGCTGTAAAAACAGTGGCCTGGGGGAAAATCTCCTTAAGGGTCATGAGTACTCTCTCAGCTCCTCCAATTTCTTTGAGATAATCGTGGACTATTGCCACCCTTAGGCTTTCCAGATTCAAATTCTTAGATTTTCCCATTGACATATTTATCTCTTAAAGATATATTCCTCATACTGACAAAGTAGCAATATTTTGTCGGTATTCTAGAACCTATTCGCAAGAATAAGTTCTTTTGAAAGACCCCTCCGCAAGGTGGGGTTTTTCGCATTTAAAACAGGCTCTCCTGGCCACTATTTAGTTTCAAGTCAGCTCTTCTGTTCTTGGTGGCTTCCGGAAGTTTCTCAACGCCCTCTTTACCCAAAACTCTTGCCCTGAGACTCGGATGCCCCACCTCCTCAAAAAATGCTGCCATTGTTTCTCGAGTGGGCATGGTGGCCTCATCTAATACAAACTTTACGGGGGCATCCTTAATTATCTGCGCCAGTTTCTGGCTCATCTTGGCCATCTCATATCCTTGCAATAGTTTCTCTGTGACACTCTTTCTTATTGGCAATTTCGGATCTCTCACCTTCACATATACATCATCCAGAGTCCCACGTTCTCCCAATAACTCCACAGCAGTCTTGGGCCCTATCCCAGCAACCCCCGGGTATCCATCACTTGGATCCCCCGTTAACCCTTTATAATCAACTATTTGCTCTGGCCAAACTCCCATTTTTTCCTTAACACCATCTCGGTCAAGCAATTTTGCTTCTGACAATCCTTTCACAGGCATAAATACCTTTATCTTGTCACTTACCAACTGCAACAAATCCCTGTCTCCAGTTAGCACAATCCCAGTGACCCCCTCCACCCTCTCAATTTGCTCACATATAGTCCCAATCACATCGTCTGCCTCATACCCCGCTGCCGTAAATACCGGTACACTCAACTTGTCCAAAGCAATTTTTAGCCTTTCTACCTGTTCCCAAATGTCACGGTCCAGCTGTTCGTCTTTCCCTCGATTAGCTTGGTAACCCACATACATCGCGTGCCGGAAATTAGGCTCAGGCATATCAAAAGCCACAACCAGGTGTGTAGGATCTAGATCCTCTCGAGCCTTAAGCAGCATCGAAAAAAATCCATATACTCCGCTGGTCGCCTCTCCATTGCCATTTCTCCATTCAGGCATCGCATGAAAAGCGCGATGCAAAATCGCATTCCCATCAACTATCAAAACCTTCTTCACCCAGCAATTTTACTCCATTCACCTACGCATCTCCACCCACGTCACCACTGTCCCCCTATTCACCCGGTTCAAATTCTATTTCAAATTGAAAATTTCAAATTATATTGAACCCTATCTCTCTCCCATTATCTGGAGAAATTCGTCCCCATCCATAGTCTCCACTTCCAGAAGTCTAGTTACCACCAGATCCATCGGTTTCCTATACTTCTTAAGAATTGCCATTGCTTTAACGTATCCTTCACTGATTATCTTTTGTACTTCACCATCAATCTTTGACTGCATCTCAGGCGAGATATGAGTGGGTTCATAGTAAGCTCTACCCCAATCCACCACATCTTGCTGAGGTCCGTAATTAACTGGCCCCAACTCACTCATTCCATATTCCATCACCATAGCTCTGGCAACCGCCGTGGCTTTATCAATATCATTAGCAGCTCCTGTGGTGATCTCCCCAAACACCATCTCCTCAGCAGCTCTTCCTCCTAGCATCATGGCAACTTGACTCAACAGTCTAGACTTGGTCTCGTGCACCCGATCCGCAGCCGGAGGAACCAATGTATGTCCCAGAGTCACACCACGAGAAACAATTGAGATCCTATGTACCGGGTCCATTCCAGGCTGGGCCCAAGTCGCGATTGCATGCCCTACCTCATGATAGGCAGTCATTTTTCTATCTTCTTCGCTCTGGATCCTCTTTTTCTGTGGTCCTAGCTTTACCTTAGTTGCCGCTTCTTCGATATCCTTCATGTCAATCGATTTTTTGCTCCCTCGAGCAGTCAAAATTGCCGCTTCATTAAGCATGTTCTCCAGATCCGCTCCCGAGAACCCTACCGTTCTTTTGGCAACTGCATCCCAATTGACCCCCGGTTCAAATGGCTTGTTTCTGGCATAGATAAGTAGAATTGCCTTTCTTCCTTCTATATCTGGTAGATCCACGACCACCCGTCGGTCAAATCTCCCTGGGCGCAGTAAAGCCGGATCAAGCAAATCTCCTCTGTTGGTCGCAGCTAATACCACCACATTGTCATTGGGAGTAAACCCATCCATCTCAACTAATATCTGATTAAGCGTTTGTTCGCGCTCATCATGTCCACCCAGCATTCCATTACCTCTTTGTCTTCCGATTGCGTCAATCTCATCGATAAAGATGATTGAAGGAGACGCTCTTTTGGCCGTTGCAAATAGGTCTCTCACCCGAGCACTACCTACTCCCACCAACATCTCCATAAACTCAGATCCCGCCATGGAAAAGAATGGCACCGCTGCCTCACCAGCCACAGCTCTAGCCAAAAGCGTCTTCCCCACTCCCGACGGACCCACGAGCAGTGCTCCTTTTGGAGTTCTGGCCCCTACTGCCTTATATTTAGCTGGATTCTTAAGAAAATCCACAATCTCTTCTAGTTCCTTCTTTGCCTCATCCACTCCGGCCACATCCGAGAACTTAACACTTTGCTTGCCCTTAGCAAATAATTTCGCTTTGCTTTGTCCGAATGAAAATAAATTATCCTGAGCTCCTCTGGCCTGTCTAAAGATAAACAGCACGAACAATATAGTTATGAGCAGTGGCAAACCCGTAGACAACAATTCGCCCGCTATCTTCCCAAAGCTTTGGTCTTTTACCGAAGTCTCGACACTCTTAGGATCCACTCCAGACTTCTCCAATACCGACACCAGAGAATCCTGGGGTTCTTTTCTAAAGAAACCCACCTTGTCGCTGTCTTTGTAAAAAACCAGTACCCGATCTCCATCTACTTCAAGCTTCTTTACCCTATTGTCGGTTACGGCCCGTAGCACTTCATCCAAAGTCACCTCCCGGTCGACGATCGCTCCACTCCTTAGACTAAAGAAAATAGACGACAAAAAGAAAAACGCCAACATCCAAGTCAAGACCGTCTTGAGATTGAAGTCCATCTTCACCTCAAACCTCTTCACCAGTTTTTTGCCATTCCCATTGGTTCCGGAACCATTTTTGCCATTACGCATCTCGCCTGTCAATTTGGAATCTTTCTCTTTACTCATATTCTTGTGCCCTGTAGCCGCCATAACTTCCACATTCTACTCTAAAGTACCCTCTCCTGCTACCTCTACATCACCTTGTCCCCCGGCAATGCTCCTTCCCCCGCTTGCACAAATACAGGCACTCCACTCTCGCCTTCAGATGCCAATATCATCCCCTGTGATTCCTCTCCCATCATCTTACGAAACTCTAAATTAGTTACAAATACGAATTTTTTGCCTACAAAGAATTCAGCCTCATACCATTTTCTCACTCCTGTAAAAATTACCCTCATCTCTTCGCCGAAATTTACTTTTAATCTAATTAACTTTTCACTCCCTTCTGCATTTATAGCCTCCTCAACCAACCCTACTCGCATCTCTACCTTGCCAAAATCGTCTATCGCAATCATATGCTAAATCGCAAATCCTACTTTTTCGTATACCTGCTTTAATATCACGCCCGAAAGTTCCCTGGATTTCTTTGCCCCATCCTCGAATATATTTTCCAACTCCTTTGTCTCTCTTAGTTCTTTATACCGTTTCTGAATCGGTAACAACTTATCTGCCACCATCTCCCCTACGGCCGACTTAAACTCTCCATACCCTTTCCCGGCAAATTCTTTTTCCGCCGCCTCAACGCTTACGCCTTTTATAAGCGAATAGATGGACAATAGGTTGGCTACACCTGGTTTGTTTTCCTCATCGTATTTAATCTCAGAACCACTATCAGTCACCGCACTCTTAAATTTCTTAAGTATCGTCTCTTTGTCGTCCAGGAGTCCCACAGCTCCCATGGGATCACTATCACTCTTGCTCATTTTTTTCGTCGGGTTAGATAAGCTCATTACTCTCCCCCCTATCTTAGGTATAACTGGCTCCGGAATTACAAAGGTCTCGCCAAACTTACCATTGAATCTCTCCGCCACATCTCGCGCCAGCTCTACGTGCTGTCTTTGATCCTCCCCTACGGGTACTTCAGTTGTGCCATACAGAAGTATGTCAGCCGCCATCAAAGCCGGATAGTCAAACAACCCCACGCTTACAAATTCTTTATCAGTTGATTTCTCTTTAAACTGCGTCATTCGGTTCATTTGTCCCATCGAGAGAAAACAATTCAATACCCAACCCAAGTTCGCGTGATCAGAATTGTGAGACTGAACAAACAAAATCACCTTAGATGGATCCAATCCACAAGCAACCATTAATCCCGCCACTTCCAAAGTTTTCTCTCGCAAAGCTTGCGGATCCTGCGGCACAGTAATCGCATGCAAGTCGACCACGCAGTAGATGTTAGTCCCTTCATCCTGCCCAGAAACCCACTGTTTAATTGCCCCAATATAGTTACCCAAATGCAAGTTTCCACTCGGCTGTATGCCTGAAAATACTATCTTTCCCATAACTCCCCTATTATCGCACACCCCTTTAGCCACAAAAAAGCCCAGCTATAAAACTGGGCTTAGAAAAAACAAACAGACTTTAGCGCAACCCTGGTGGAAGCAAAAACTTGGGTGTGAAGCGACCCTTCACCAGATCACTGATACTCACCCACATGTCTCCTTGGGGGTGTTGGCCATAGAAACTCCCGCCCAGCACTTTGCGCGCCGACACCATTATCTGGTACAGGTCATTTCCCAAACTCCGCATGTTTGAAACAGACGACGCCACATCTTGCCCGGACTGCATACCATGCACGAAACAAGAATTCAGGTGCGCCCGGTCAACCTTTCCCTCAAGTTGAGGCAATTGGTCGGGCTTATGCTGATCCAGCATCGGCAGATAGAGAAAGCTAGGGGCCGATGGGTCGTATGTGACGATAATTGGCGCGGCCAGTTTCTCCTGCTCGACCTCGTCAGGGTCAAAGCCACAAATCAAGTGGGTCCACTCGCCAGCAGGGTAACCGCGTTGAAAAAGATCCACGTGAGAAGAGTCAATCGCAGGCACACGGCGGGGGTGCAGGCGTGCAATTTCTGCAAGCGCTTGATCAAGGGCAGACAAATCATTCACAAGTGCGACGGTGTACACATCATTGTAATCTTGGACCGTGAACGCCGGAGCGCGACTCATGAAATCTCCCATGATCACCCCTTTGGAGACTGGTGGTTCCCATATCTTGGTAAGATCTTCAAGAAGTTTTTTCCCACCTTCAGCTGAACGCACAAGCTTCACAGAGCCGGGCCGCGCAGGAACCTGAATCCACATGGCACCCCCTACGTTCAGCCCACCGAACTGATCTGCAACCCAATCATTGAGATTAAGAGAGCCACTCGGCTGTGTGCGCATTACTGGCTTCGGCGGAGACGGCGGCTTCACAATCGTGTTGCCGTAAAGCAACACATGCCTGTCATCCCCCAGCCGACCACTTGCCAGACGCGTAATCGGAAAGTCGACCTCTGTTTTACCAACTACACAACACATATCCCTTCTCCTTCTGCCCATGGGCAATAAAAATACGGAAATTTAACGTGCTAAACCGGCCCTCATGATATCAAAACCTATCCCAGATTGCAACTATAGGACATATCCAGCCACGCAAAACATAGCTTATTCATAGATCCTGACTCACCCATTTCGAATTTTAATATTCGAACTTTACCCCGATTTTCAAATTTCAAATTAAAAATTTCAAATTTACCTCTTCAGTCTCTCCTCCCACATTCCTATCTCCTTATCAATGCTCGTAAGGTACGACTCCAGTACCTTCACTTCCTGATGTTTCAGCTCAGACGCAGCACTTTCGTGTATGACTCCCCTATAGAACCTCATTTTATGCTTATATTTCTCTTCCTTTTCAGCCTTTTTCCGCTTCAGCTCCTCAATCTTGGTTCTAATCTGATCTTTAGTTAAATCCATAGTGGCTGCGGCAGGATTCGAACCTGCAACCGTTGCCTTATGAAGACACTGCTCAACCATTGAGCTACGCAGCCGTGCAAGCTATTTTACCCTAACCAAGCCCAGGTTGTCACCGAGGCCAGAAACTGCTATCATCCATGTTGCCAAAAGGCATTAACACGCGGGGTAGTGTAAAGCCGCACGGAAGGCTCATAATCTTCCAGTCCGGGTGCGATTCCCGGCCCCGCAACCAAATTACATAATCTCCTTATGTACTTCGTCTACATTCTTCTCTGCGTCGATAACAGCCTCTATACAGGCATCTCCAACAATCCCCAACGAAGGTTAACCGACCATAAAAAGGGCAAAGGCGGTGCATACACCAGATCCCACAAACCTGTGAGAATAGTTTATCTCGAGCCCCTTCCAGATAGATCATCAGCACTCAAGCGTGAAGCTCAGATAAAGAGCTGGCCTCGTCAGAAGAAAATTGACACATTGAGGATCAGACTCTAACCTCACTCAGCCAAGACAGGACTCTCAGGAAGAGGTTTTTTAACTCTAGACCTGGACCCATAGGATACGATAATCACCTCACAAACCCAAACACCTTCAACCACCTTCGCCAATTTGCGTCATTGTCCCCAGCTACATTTTGATCCTGGATCTGCGATCTATGGGTATCTTCCGGTAGGACAACCACCGTCTCCCCTTCCTTACCCAACCCCAACTTCTCCCTCGCCTCCTTTTCCACAAATTCAGGCGATTCAGCCTCATTATTTCTTACCGACAGCTCTTTCTTCTCCTGTTCCAGCCTTTTCACATCCGCCTTAAGCTGAGCTACGCGAGCATCAACTAGCCATAATTTCTGCACCGATTTGACAAAACTAATGGCTACAGTAATGAGTAAACCCAGGGCTAGGACAGGCAATATCCTCTTCATTTTCTCAAATTGACATAACTCAAAATGTTTGGTATCATACCGTGTAACTAGCCCATAGTTTTACAAAAACTACAGATTGTGTTAATATAGTATACAAGCTCATGATTCAAATTACCGTACCCGAGGCCCACAAACGCTTCGTCCAATTTCTCAAAGATAAAAAGAAGGCTTCCTCAACTATCTTGGCCTATGGCAAAGATATAGAGCAGCTGGCAACTTTTCTTGCCAAAAAGAGCATTACCGAGCTCGGCAGCATCACTTCCGAAGCCCTGGACGAGTTCAAAAATGGCCTTCTCTCAGATGGTTACACTGCCAAATCTGTAAGCCGTAAAATTAACTCCCTCAAGACCTTCTTCCGCTACGCCAAAGGTGAGGATTTCCTGGAGGCCAATCCAGCCACCAGTATCTCTCATCCTAAATATCAAGTATCCCCCCCACGCATCCTCACCAAGCTTGAGTATCGCGCTCTCAGGGATGCTTGCCGCGAGGACAAGCGTATTGCAGCCATCGTCGAACTCATGCTCCAAACTGGTATCAGAATCGGAGAAGTAGCCAATCTTCTTCTTGAGGATGTCAGAGGAGACAAACTTTACATCCGTCCTTTTGAGTCACACTCCGAAAGAACTGTGCCGCTTAACAAAGCTGCTCAGCAAGCCCTAAGCCGTTACTTAGAGGTCAGGCCTGAATCTAAATCCAAGGCCCTCTTTATTACCAAAACTGGCAGACCCTTGCTTACTCGCAACATCAGAACCGCTATCGACCGCTTCTTCAGACTCGCAGGCATTGAAGGCGCCAAAGTTAATGATCTAAGGCACACTTTCATCGCTCATCACCTAGCCAGTGGCACTTCTCCTCTGGTTATGAGCCAGCTAGTTGGCCACAAACGCCTCTCCACAACCGAAAAATATCTCCAGATCGTAAGGGGAGACAGTGCAGGGAACGTCAAGCTTGACGAACTCTAAAATCTTCACCTCTCTTCGCACGTTTATAAAGAAAGGATTCTACCGTGCCCCAATCGATTCTTCCTGCTCATTTATCCGCTGATAATTTCACTATTGGACAGCTTGCAGAGGGTCAAATTGCCTATGTGCGCCCCGAAGCCATAGTAACAACCGCATCAGTTCCCAACACACCCGTAATCTACAAGAATCAGCCATTTGAGACCTCGCCCAGCAGCAATTTCGCTGTCTGTATCTACAAGTTGCAAGGTATACTTTTTTCCGATAGCACCACACTACCTGATCGCTTTTCCCTTCGAAGAGTGGAAGATGACAGGTCCAAATTCGTTTCCATCACCCCTGTCCACAAAATTGAGAGCGTGCTCCCTCAACTTCGCCCCGGCCAAATCGCCTTCACCACTCCGTGGCAAATCACGGCGGACGAGGCAGATTATTTATGGATTGCCGTCGATTGTCCCGTTGAAAACATACCGGGCGGAACCCTCCGATTAAAAATCCGGCCTACACCCTTGTGCGTCGAGGTCGAAGAAGGCTCCTTTGGGGATTATAAAATCAACAAAAACAGCCTCAATCCCCAGCGCTCTGTCGTCCCCGTTTTGCTTGTCGACAAACTATAAAATTCACCTCTCGCCCCCGTCACCGGGGGCTTTTTCGTGTTCATTTCTGATAAAACACTCCATACCACACCCAGAACTCGAGTGGGCCCGGGTGGAATCGAACCACCGTCAGGACTTTATAAGAATCCGGTCACTACCATTGAACGACGGGCCCGCATGCGTATTTTACCATCGCTCAACTACAGGTGTGATCTTCTCTCGATCTCCGCCTCAACAACTTTGGCATCTCTTCCATATTTGAGTCTCGATAACTCTACAATCGCGTCAGACACATCTCGCCTCATTCTCGCCTTCTCCACTCCCATGTCTTTCCACACATTCATCGTGAATCCTGGCACGGGCTGGTTTCTCACAATTGTCTTCACAAATACTGACTGTCCCTCCACGTTGACCAAATCAGTCTCCGAGAAAGTCGGCGCAAACTCGTGTGCCAAAAACGACGCATCAGCAACACCCACACGGTAAGAGATAATAGTACCCACGTTCCCAAATACGGCATTTTTAATGTCCTCCTCCATCTGAGCTATGTACTGATTGGCAACCACCAAATCTAGCTTGAACTTCCTTGCTTCAGACATGATTGACGCAAAGTCAGGAGTCGCAAAGTTTTGAAACTCGTCAACATATAGATAGAAGTCAGGAAACTCCTGGCCCTTCGAAAGCATATCTATACGACTCATGGCTGCAGTCAGTATTCTAGGAACTAGCACCAATCCCAAGAATTGTGCATTCTCCTCCCCCAGCTCTCCCTTCGAGAGGTTAACGAGCAGTATCTTTTTCTCATCCATTATCTTACGAAAATCAAACGAGGATTGTGACTGCCCAATAATATTTCTCATCATCTTATTGGTCACGAATCGACCAAACTTAGATACGATATAGTCAAGCACTTCCGACTTGTGAAAATCCGAGGTTTGGGCAATCTGGTCAGTCCAATACCGTCTTACCATAGGATCAGTTACCTTGGGTAATAACTCCTGCACATAGTTGGAATCAGTCAGTGCTCTTACCACTTCCACAAACGTATTACCTGGCTCACTCATGACAGTTAACATGGCATTTCGGATAGCGTGTTCAAACCGAGGACCAATAATTCCGGTCTTGTGCGGATCGTATAGCTTATACATAAGGCCAATAATCGCGGAGGTAATAAAGTGCTTCTCTTGCTCAGTTCGAGCGTCCAACAAGTTAAGTCCCATCGGTCGATCCAAGTCGGCCGGATTAAAGTAAACTACATCCTCAGCTCTCTCAGGGGGAATCAGAGTTAATACATCAGCAATTCCAGATCCATGAGGATCGAGGAATGCCAATCCGTGTCCAGCTTTTATATCCTGCTCCAGCATTTGCTTTAGCAGTTCAGTCTTTCCAGTTCCTGTTCTTCCGATGATATACATATGTCTTCTCCTATCCTCCTCAAGCATATATACAGGCCTGTCGGTACCCCGAAAGATACTCTTGCCCAGATACAAGTCCCCATGATCTGGCACCTCTGCAGGAGCTGGAGCCCGCTTTGCGTTAAGCCAAAAAATGTGCGGCGTCTCAACTGTCTTGTTGGGCATATGCCATAAAGTAGCCAGCTCATCAGAGGTCAATATCGTGGGATTTGCGAACAAATTGGTTATGGGCTGATAACGATAAATCACATCCAGCATAAATCCCGGTTTAAACCAAAATTTTCGTCCCTTAAAACCATTAAGGTCCGAGGCAAACTGCTCGAACGCGCCCTTTACGTTACTCAGATGAATCTTGGCCGTCTCACTACTTCCAGACGACACAACAATCCTCACCGCCACATTAAATCCTGACTTCTGACATTTGTTATCTACGGCCTCAAACACTTTAGGGTCCACCTTAAAGCTTGCCTTCTCCGGATCTGATTCACTTTTTTTAGTTTTAGCTACCCATCTCCTCCCCGCAGCACTCCATTTACTCTCAGCTGGAGATACCAGAAACTGCACAATCGCCCCCTCATCTTTGCCCATTTTGGCCAGGGCCGAAGTAAGGAGAGAAAGAGGGTCAGTGGGTAAATCTCTATATGTTTTAACCGGGAAAAACGGATGTGACCGCAATTGTAGCCATGAGTATGCCACTTTTCCACTTTCAGAAAAGATATTATATTCAGGCACCTCTTTTATCTCTGCTCCCGGATATGCTCCATATATCTGTTTCTCAACCAAATCCCTCATCCCTTCCGGAACCGCAATATAGAACCTGATGTCCGCCTCCCGAGCCACAATCTCAAAGGATAGGTGTGGCTGAACTTTAAAGAACTGCCCCCATCCACCCTTTTTGATCGAATATAGAGCCGCCATCATCTGCTCAGCCGCATCAATTTTCGTCTCATTTTCCCGAGGAACCGCAATCTGCAATAACTTAAAATCCAGAGCATGGGTCTCTCGGCTTCTGTGCCTATACCATAGCAAAATTCCGTATCCTAACGCCGTTACCAACCCAAGCCCCAACACTCCCCATACAAATATCGCCAGCATATCCAAAAGCAAATTGACCAACTCATTCATATCTCCATTCTACACGTCCCAATCACTTTAGGAGAAGTCTGGCAAACGCTATGCACTCCTAAAAACGACCCTGTATCCCTTAAGAGCCAGCAGCTTTACTAGCTCATACAACCATCGCAGAGAAAACCCAGGATTCATCTTCCCTCCTGTTTCGTACATCGCCGCACTTATTGGTACCTCAATCGTCGGAGCATCATCCTCAACTGAACTCACCAATACATCACCTGTTTTATGATCAACTACACTTTGAGGGAGTTTCGTATGTTCCTTATCTTGAACTTGTGCCGCAATCTCATTTATCTTTTCTATCTCCTTATTCATGATAGGAGTGACCTCAACTAAAGGCACTTTCTCTTTGGGTCCTACTCCCATAGGTTCGATTCTCTCTTTACCTCCAATCGTACCCGTAGGTGCATACAAATCAGTGACTGTCAAAGGACTATCTGGTGTCGGGTCAAACTTTGCGATATCAACATCACTTGCAGCCTTTAAGCTTGCGTCAACCGTAGCCTTAAAGTCTTGCGCCCAAGGATCAGTTTTTGGCGTAACAGCTGTATCTATTTGGGCATAGGGATCATAGAACGCCCCCCCCGGAGCAGTCACCGGATCAGGAACATTTAATCCTACGGTCGTTGGTTGATACACCGAGGGTATCTGTCCCGCCCCAGCATCATCCACTCCTTTTAGTGCATTAGTTACTCCACTCTGGGCAGTTTGATTAGGATCCACACCAAAATCATACCACCCATAGCCCACAATTTGTAATCAGTGCGCGCCAACCCTATAATCAGATAGTTTTTATTCGCCCCTTTACAGAAAGGAAGTCAACATGCCCCTCTCCGTCGATATAATTCCCGAAAAGGAATTAAACCAATCAGCGGTACAACTGACCACCGCATTAACTCTGAAATTAATCGGTTCTACCGAATTCAAAGACGTCCTTGGCGCGAGATACGCACTAATTTACCTAGGCAAGGACCTCACTGCCATAAAATCAATCGAGTTCCGGCGTAATGGTTACCATTACGAAGTAGAAACCTACTGTGTCCCTGGATATACAGAGATAAAAATTACCAAGTACCCAGTAATCGAAAAGGGCAATGAGGGACAATGGATCGAAACCGTACATATCATCCACGGCCAACACTCAGGTATCAACTATTTCAAAACCTCGCTGGACAGACAGGACCCAATTTATCTAAGTCATACACACGAAGCCGTGACCGAGGTCAAGAGTTTCATTGACACTTTCTAATATCTCCAAATTTACAAACCCGGCTAACGAGCCGGGTCTTTTATTTCCACACCTCATCTTTCCCTTTCAACTCCCTATTTACCCATCTACCCATTACAAACAGCACGTCTGACAACCTATTCAAATACATGAGCATGTTCTTTTCCGTTTTTGATTTCAGATCCCAGAATTGTTTCGAACTTCGGATTTCGTGCTTCGAATTTACATACTTCACCACTTCTCTCTCAGTCCTTCTCGCCACACTTCTTGCGACTTGTAAATACGCCGCCGGTCCCACACCTGTTGGCAATATAAAGTTGCTCAATTTTGGTAATTGTTTGTCTAGCTCATCAATCAAGCTCTCCAATCGTTTAGTAGCCACTCCACCCAATCTCTTTTTCTTGCTTCCGGCCAATAGAGAACCCACTTTCAGTAATTCACTTTGAATTACCGCCAACTCCATGTCAATTTTTTTAAATTGTGAACCGGACACCTTGCATTGATACCGACACAATCCCATCCAGCTATTTATCTCATCTAACGCCCCCAAAGCTACAGCCAGCTGATCGTCCTTCCCCATCCTTCCTCGCAGAGTTCCCGTCTGCCCACCATCTCCTGTCTTTGTATAAATCTTTACCAATTTATTTCCTAATATTAAAAATCACTTTACTTCCGTCCCTGGATAATCCCACCGGCATCTCTCGCAGTCCTGACAAAGCTTTTCTCACCGTTTCTCTCTTGCTGGTCGGTACAAATAAAGTTAAGAATCCTCCTCCTCCGGCTCCCGAGATCTTTCCCCCAATCGCCCCGGCCCTTTTTGCCGACCGGTAGTATTTGTCTATCTCCTCATCAGTAATTTTGCTAGCTAGCTGTTTCTTGAGTTTCCATCCCTCATCTAAAAGTTTTCCCAACTCAGAAATTCTCCCTTGGAGAATCAATCTTCTACCAGCTCTCGCCTGCTGTGCCATCTCTTGGAGAATCGAGTTCTTGCGATCTATGTTTCTTTTCTGTTCCGACAATATGCTAGTAGCCTGTCTTGTCCTGCCAGTAAAGAAAACCATCATGTAGCTCTTAAGGTCATCCAGTTGCTCCTCAGAAAGATTCAGTGTCTCAGGCACAATTTCCCCATCCTTTCGAAATTCTATAAACCTCACTCCTCCAAATGCGGCTATATATTGATCCTGTACCCCAATCGGCTTTCCCAACAAATCTATCTCAATCTCACACGCCTCCCGAGCCAGCCGGATTGCGTCAACAGCTTGTCCCATGTGTTGATATAGCGCATTAAGCACTCCCACAGTCACAGTACTGGACGACCCCAAGCCCGAACCGGACGCAGGCACATCAGACAAAAATGATATCTCGATCCCTTCTTTAATCCCCACCTTCTTCATAGCCTCCCGTACCAATTCGTGTTTTAGATCTTCCACTCGATCAACTATCTCCTTAACCGAATAGTTCACATAAATTTGCTTATCAAATCTCTCTTTCACAATACAATACACATATTTATCGATAGCCGTAGATAATACGCACCCTCCATATTCTCTGTAAAAATCCGGAAAGTCAGTTCCTCCCCCCAAAAAACTAATCCGTAATGGTGTTTGGCTTATAATCACGCGCCTATTTTACAGAAGCTCTCCCGAAATAGAAACCTATACCCAAAAATCACGCCTCCACAGTCATCCCTGCCTTTTTTGCGTCATCAGCAGTGTAGTCAATTTCACACGCTCCGGATACACAAGCCAATTCTTGAGCCGCGGTCGTTAAATCTTCTTCTTCATACCTCCACAGTTTAGAAAAATCAATCTGGGGAAACTCCAAAGCCTTCATTTCGTATTCCTCAGGGGCCACCTCCACATAAGGCATCTGTGCATACACAGCGTCAAACGCAGGCAAGAATGACATTCCACCTATAAGCTCCCGATGCTCCCATACCCATTTGATCAAATCCATTACCTCATCTGGGAAATAAGAGATCGTGACACTTGGGTTATGTTCAGTCCAATGAATTTTGTTCTGCAACCAATATTCACACTGTTTGATTGCCGATCTACCTTTTCTAGTTATTGCTCCCTCAGGAGCTTTAATTGGGAAGTGAATTACCCATGTACTAGCTGTTTCAGGAATCTGTCCATTTTCAGGATCCATCGGCACCCCGGCATCCTTAAGCACCTTAAATAGAGGCGAATGCGCCGCCACTCGGACGTTTCGAATGTAAAATGGCGCCCACCTTGCATGTAAACCGGACGAACAATCAAATAACTGAGAAGAGTTTCCTGATGGTTTTACACAAGTAACCGCCGCGGATTGATTAATCCCTATAGCCTGGGCCATTAAGCGATTCGTCTCAACCGCCACATACCGTAGCCTAGATTGCACATCCGGATCCTGGGCAACCGGACTATCCAGTTGTCCATTTATATCAACTCCCAACAGTCTCTCTTCTACGCAATTGCTGGCCCACTGAGGACGCAATCCTGGGAAATTTGTCGCCATCGACTGAATCGTGCCGATTGTCGCAGCTAGTTCGACTTTTTCTTTAAGAGACTCAAACGTGTCATCTTTTCGGGCAATAGCTATGGATAGATTACAAAACTCCCACGGACGCAGATTAATCTCTCCGCACGGATTTGTCCCAAATTCTGCTTCAGCTCTCCTGATGGGTTTCATTACATTGGCAGCGTGCCTATTAAATATTCCCGGTTCACCCCGACCAGACTCAACCATCTCAAGCATTTGTCTTATAACCTCAGTCTGAGTCAGTCCCCGCTCGGGCCACACAGCAGAATTGTTAGCATTCCATCTTTGCGAGTTGTCCCTTTCAAAATCTCCACTCTTGCAAAGCCTCATCTCCAGATCATCGTAGTCAAACAAAGATATCATCGCTGTCCTTCTCATTCCTCCTGAAACTGCCGCATTACCCACCTCGCACATCAGATCATGAGCATCGATAGGCCTCAAGAAACTTCCCTGTCGAGAAAGAATTCTCCCACGTGCAAACTCAAGCATCTTACGTAGAGGCTCAGGACCGGAAGCTCTTCCACCCTTAACTTTAAGCGGAGATCCCGCAGCCCTCACATTGGAAAAGTCAAATTTTATATCCCCTCCATCAAACCAAGTAGACAAACCAGCTCTCAAGCTATCTGCCCACCCTTCAGTTGTGTCAGGCACCACAAATGTATTTGCAAACTTACCAGTTTGTCTTTTTACGCGCGGCAAATTCTCGACATATTTGCTCTCGACACTAAACCCTACTCCACAGCCACACATTGAGATAATAAGTGCTTCAACAAACGAATCAATGCTCTCAACAGGCTGATATGAGCAGTTATAGATACAGATATTGTTCCGCCTTGCGGCATCTCCGGCCATCGCCAAAAGTCTCATCGATGGCATTGCTTTCATCGCTAACATCCCATTTTTTATCCGTTCAAATGTCTCTCCCGGCAGCACCAAACCAGCCAGCTCCCTCAAATAGTTAACAGACCTATCAACCGTCTCTACCCACGTCTCTCTTCGGCCCAATGAATAGTCAAATCTAGAATAGTTATTAAAAAACTGGAACTTCTGCAATTGCTTAGGAAAATACCTGTCAGAATCAGCAAACGCCCTCCTCACAGTCTCTGGGATAGGACGCTCCTCCCTCATCTTGGCATGTTCAGCGCGGTACAAAATATAGTGCTTCGCGGCCTCAAATTCCCCCGCTGCCTGAAGCACCATTTCAACCACATCTTGTACATTCTCCACATTTGGACTCTGATACCGAGCGCCAATAATATTCACCACCCTCTTAACCAGCTCATCTACAGCTGTCTCTGGCTCCTGTCCCAAGCTCTCAAAACATCTCCTTATCGCCTTTTCAATCCTATCAGGCTCAAATGAGACCACGCGACCGTCTCTTTTTGTAATCGTTACCGGGACACTCTGCAATACTTTCTTCTCTTTATGCACACCATTACTAGTGCCATTTAAAGTCACCCTGGGTCGCCCTCTTGGGCGGGCTATGGTTGCAAGTTTTAATTCCTCCATATTCAAGTAATTTTTTCAAACAATCTTTCAAATTCCTCAAGCCCATTTAACTCAAGATATACACTTGAGAATCTGATCCAAGCCACCTTGTCAATATTTTTAAGTCTCCTCAACACCATCCTTCCAATTAGCTTGGATGAAATCTCGGATGTACCCTTTCTCCTTACTTCCCGCTCCACGTCATCGCAAAGCGAAGAAATAAGGTCTATCGACACTGGTCGCTTGTCAAAGGACCGTAATATTCCTTTTTTGATTTTCTCGCGGTCAAAGGGTTGTCGGCTTCCATCTCTCTTTATAACAAAGATTGTTGGCCCTTCTACTCGCTCAAAGGTAGTAAATCTTTTCTCACATTTATGACACTCGCGCCTGCGTCGCAAGCTCTGACCATCGTCAGCCACTCTTGACTCCAACACCGCAGTTTCAGGATGTGCACAAAACGGACATTTCATGATGTTAATAGCTTCTGTCCAAAGCCATCTGCAAAGTCACTATATCTAGTGGCACAATCGACCTTAAAACACTAAATAAGGGGGGTCAACTATCAACTAATATATCAATTATTATCGCGTGGTTCTCGGGCTAGCCTCAACAACTTTCACAATTATCAAATAAACATCGTCGCTCTGTTCCCATCCGTTAACAATTCGTACCCGTTTACCTAAAAATGCCCCTCTCCCAAGCTACACAATTTTCCTGCAATAAGTCTATTTTGTTTCCTGTAATTTCTGAAACGCTGAATCTTTGACTCTTTTAGCATACTCGACAGCCTTAGCCCACTCGCCTCTTAGCTCAACCGGCACTTTGTCGGCCAATTCCTTTAGCATTTCTTCATGCTTTACAGCAGCGCTCATTAATATCTTCCATTCCTCAATGTTTTTTTCTTTTGACTTTGACAACTCGTTCATAGCCCTCTCCAGATACTTCTCTGCTTTAGTCGCCGTACTTACACCCAAGCTTGCTTTATTACCCTCCATCAAAAACCTAGCAGCGTTAATCCTTTTATCAGCATAGAGCAAAAATAACTTAGTCCGGGATATTTTGTTAAAGGTAAAAGCCTGCTTCCACCAATCTCTTATCATCTTAACTGGATATAGAAAATGATCTGGCAGCATTCCAGGATAAGGCAAATAATAAGTAGATCCAACGACCGGTGTGGGCGATGGCGTCACGCTAACTGTAGGAGTCATTGTTAATCGTTTACCACCAGACTTGACAGCTTTGGTGGGATACGGCCCAGAATACGCTCCAGTTGTATGAACAATGGATATCCCCAAAATTACAAAAGCCATCAGAAACACTACAAGAAACCCAAATAGATACACCAACCTCCTCCATATCTTCTTCCCATAAAGCGCGCTAGAACCAGTTTCCATACGTGTCTTTCAGTGTAGCACTTGGTGTCAAACAACACCAAAATGTAGTTTTTGTAACAGACTCTAATTACTTAACCAACAGATCAAAGTACTACCTAAATAGCACCACAGCCCAACCCCACACCACATGCGTAACCACTGGTCCCACCAAAGACTCTGTCATCGCAAATAACGCTCCATTGCCTAGAGCAAAAATAAGCGATACCAAAGATTGCATCGTCAACTCAGCTGGAGTATATGCATATACAAATATCCATATCGGAAAATGAACCAACACAAACATGACCGACGAAACACCCACTCCAAACCATTTGCTGTTACTTGCTTCGCTCAAACGCTTAAGTATATATCCTCTAAATACTGTCTCCTCGCAAATAGCAGTTGCCACAGATATAGCCAGAGATAACAAGAACTTAGTGTTTCCATATCCCAAATCCACGAACCTTATTCCTCCATATTTAGCAACATTCGCGACAATCCCTTCTATAGAAAAAGCCATTCCCAACCCCAAACCCAAATATAACGATTTCCAAAACCCTTTAAGTGTCCATCCTATACTTGGCAGATCTCGCTTCTCCTTCCAAAGCAGAAAGCCGACTGCCGAGAGCCAAATAATCGGCTTAAGTACCAGTTCCTCAAATTCCTCCGGAAACCTGAACAATAGCCTATAAAACCCCCAGACTACTAGGATGTAACCAAACAAGCCAAACGCTCTCTTGGCTTCAGAAAAAATTGCACTCTTCTTATTCACCATACTTCCATCTTTAGAATATCATCTTTGAAGAATCACTGACAACTCTCGTTAACCAACACTCCTCAACTTCTGCCCACAATAGCCCACGCTCTGGTATTATTAGTAGTACAATCTACGTCTTTTGATACATTATGTCCTCTTCCATTCCCAACCCCAAAAACCCTAGCAAAAATATAATCCGTGGTCCAGGCGGTCGCTTTGTAAAAGCGTCCACTTCAACCCCTCCCCTGCAAAAAACGAGTATCCAACCCCAATCCGCACCGTTGGCCATAAGAACAAAAAAGGTACCCCGCCACTTTCTGGCCGCCTTACTTCTTGCGATCGTAGGCATCGTATTACTATTTCTCTATATCTTTAAGGATCTACCTTCCCCATCCCGCCTCGGTAAAAATGTCTTCCCAGTTTCCACCAAAATCTACGATCGAAACGGTAACCTTCTCTACGATATTTTCGCCAACCAAAATCGTACACCCATCAAACTCTCAGAACTCCCCCCATACGTCAAAGAAGCGACAATCTCTGTCGAAGATAAAGACTTCTATAAACACAGAGGTTTAGCCATCACCGGTATAGCCCGGGCCCTCTTAAAAAACACACAGTACCTCGTCTGCAGAGTTTTTGTCAAAAACTGCGACATGTCCTTCCAAGGAGGCAGCACCATCACTCAACAGTTAGTCAAAACTGCGCTACTCACGCCAGAGAGAACTCTGCGCCGCAAGATACGCGAACTTGTTCTTACTTTCGCCGTCGAAAGTATTTACAGTAAAGACCAGATTCTAGAAATGTATCTAAATCAAGTCCCCTACGGTGGCACAAGCTATGGTATCGAGTCGGCAGCCGAAAACTATTTTGGAAAAAAGGCCAAGGACTTGACTCTTCCCGAAGCGGCCCTTCTCGCCGGTCTTCCAGCAGCTCCCACCAGATTCTCCCCTTTCGGTGCTCATCCCGAGTTGGCCAAGGAAAGACAACAATTTGCACTACGCCGTATGCAGGAGGATGGATATCTAAAACCATCAGAGAAAGAATCAGCCGAAAACGAGCAGCTTAAATTTTCCCCACCCCAGGTGGGAATCAAAGCCCCTCATTTTGTTCTTTATGTCAAAGATCTGCTAGTCCAAAAGTACGGCGAACTACTAGTGGAGACTGGCGGGCTGCGAGTTACCACCAGTCTCGATATCAATCTTCAAAACTTCGCTCAACAAACAGTTGCCTCAGAAGTAGCCAAGCTCAAAAAAGCCAAAGTGAGCAATGGAGCAGCCCTCATAACCATCCCAGCAACTGGAGAAATCCTTTCTATGGTAGGAAGTGCAGATTATTTCAACAAAGAAAACGACGGAAACGTCAATGTTACTCTGCGTCCACGTCAACCCGGATCATCCATTAAACCCCTCAACTATGCCATGGGGATCGAGAATAATCTTGTTACGGCCGCAACTCCCCTCATTGATCTCCCCACCTGTTTCCAAGTAAGCGGCCAGCCTGCTTACTGTCCAGAAAACTACGATCGCTCCTTCCATGGACCCACTCACCTTCGATTTGCTCTTGGTAATAGTTTTAATATCCCGGCAGTTAAAATGCTAACTTTAAACAGTCTAAGAGGATTCGTCGATAAAGCACACGAGTTCGGCATCACCACTTTCACCGATCCTGATAATTATGGCTTATCACTCACCCTAGGTGGCGGAGAAGTAAAGATGGTCGACATGGCAGTTGCGTTTGGGGTCCTAGCTAACCAAGGTATACGCCAGGAACTTCACCCTATCCTCAAGATCGAAGACTACACGGGGAAATTGCTAGAAGAATACAAACCTGCTACTATTCCCAACTCCTGCCTCACCGAGAATACAGATTGCCCATCTGCAATTAGTAAAGTCGTCTCTCCAGAGACCGCCTATATCATCTCTCACATTCTCCTGGACAACAACGCCAGATCTCAAGCCTTCGGCCCGTCTTCTTTTCTCAATGTGAGCGGGCATCCAGAAGTCTCAGTCAAGACAGGTACCACTAATGATAAACGGGACAACTGGACAATAGGTTACAATCCTGACAGGTTGGCAGCTGTCTGGGTAGGCAACAACGACAATACACCCTTAGGGGCCGTAGCCTCAGGAGTAACAGGAGCTTCTCCCATTTGGAACAGAATTATCAAAGAATCTCTGAAAGACTTTAAACCCAACTGGCCACAAAAACCCGACTCAGTTGTTGGGCAGACAATTTGTTCCATCTCGGGACTATTACCACCCAATCCAACTGATCCCGCATCTTGTCTAAACGGCCAATTCCGATTTGAGTATTTCAGAAAGGACAATCTCATCAAAGATTCAGAGAATCCCAGAAGAGATATCCCCGTAGATAAAAATACAAACATCCAAGCCACTACCCAAACTCTCCCGGAAAATATTGTTTATCAAAATCATGCTGTTATTTTTGATCCTTTAGGCGCCATGCTATGTATTGATTGCGCTGGATTTCCCACAGACCCACAAACGATCAAACCCATTAATTTTATTACACCCACCCCCACCCCAGCTAACTAATCATGGAAGAGAAAAAGTTTCCCTTATTCAAGTTATTTGTGGGTCTCACCCTTCTCTCAATCGGCGCTACTTTGACATCTATAAAATACACCTCGCAATCAGGCATCACTCTCTCTCCCACAGCAGGCTCCGTTCTCTCAACCACCACAACAAAATCCTCTCCCAAAAGCGTAATCGCTTTTCTCCCTTTCTGGCTTATCGATGATGTTAAAGATAGACCATTCCCTCCTATTACCCATCTTGCCTACTTTGGTCTTGATTTTGATCAAAACGGCAACCTCAAGACCAAAACAGAAGATGGCTATACTGAACCCGGTCTAGCTCATTTTCTCAAAGAACCCTTTTCCCAAATCAGCCGCAAAGCCAAAGACAACGGGGTAAAGATGCTTCTTGTACTACGAATGATGGAAAATGAAGCTATCGAAAAAGCTCTTCTCACCCAAGAAGTCCGCAACAAAGTTATCTCCCTGTCAGTGACAACTCTCTCCCAAAGAAATTTCGACGGGATCAACATTGATTTTGAATATTCAGGCACACCCACTCAAACAACCATCCAGAACCTAACCGAATTCACCCGAGAAATCAAATCAGCTTGCCAAAAAAGGAATCCGGCGTGCGAGATATCTATTGATATCTATGCCGACTCAGCTAGAAAAATCAGGATCTGGGACCTCAAGTCCCTTAACTCAATCGTAGATCAAATAATCATCATGGGCTACGATTTTGCTCGTCCCGGGTCGGAGTTTGCAGGACCAGTAGCACCTCTGCGTGGCTCATGCACAGACACCGTAATTAACACCGTTCAAGAAATTCGGGGTTTTCTTAATCAAAACTGCACCCAAGACTATGACCTGGTCAGCTCAATCAGAGACACTCTATCGGTTGTCTCTCGCCACAAACTTATTCTAGCTGTCCCTTTTTATGGCTATGAATGGCCAACCGCCACCGAAAACCCCAGATCTCAAACAACAGACCGCGGTTCTACCGCCTCTTATAAACGTATCAATGCCCTGATTGTCAGTCTTAAACTCCTCAAAGAGAACTATACCTTAAAGATGGATCAATCTTCACTAACCCCCTTCCTCGTCTACAAAGACAGAGGCCAACCCACCCAAATTTGGTTTGACAATAAAGAGTCACTCCGCCTCAAACGTCAGTTGGTTGACAATACAGACATCGGGGGAATAGCCGCATGGGCCTGGGGATATGATGACGAGACCGGGGACCTGTGGAACGAAATAGCCAATCATTAAAGTTTTTGTGCTTCTAATCTCCCAGCTCCCAATTCCATAATCAAATTACTAATAAACCGACACAACTCCTGTTTCTCGCTTTTCCCTCTGACCTTCTCTTTATAGATGTCCAAAATATCCGGCTTCCTTTCCTCTAGCAGTCCGACAGTCAACATTGTCAGCTCTTCCTGAATAAGATCTTGGGGAGTCATGACCACAATCGCCTTCCCATTAATTCCGACCAGGGAAGATCTTGACAACAAATTCTCAAACTCCTTGTTTGTCATCACAAATCTGGGGAAACTACCAAGAAGTCAGGCGACATAGTCATCGCACGCATCTGCTTCTTCTCGGTGTCAGAAAGCGAATTATAAATCTCCACAATCGGGGTGACTATCATGTCAATCTCGACAGTATCCATTCTCACTTTCCTGGTCTCAAAAGCTAATTTTGCTCTTAAAAAAACTTCCCTGTATGTTTCAACCGGGGTCATGACAGATTCTTTACCCAATTTCTTCATCGAAACTAATTTTACAAGCCACTCCCCATTAGCCTGCGGCATTACCACCATAGCAATTCTTCCTTTTTTAAAGCTTTCTCTCCGTTCTTTCCCAAATCCAAACAGTCTCCCAAATACAGGACCGTTCATAACGGCTACATCAAAAGATGCTTGGGGAGCCCTTTCCTTTTCCAATATTCGACCTAAAAACTCTCTCCATGCTGAATGCACCTGATTCCCATTGTCTCCTGTAATCACCTCCACCTCATGCGAGTGAACCATGTAACCATTTTACTCCTCCAACTTCCCCAGTACAAATCAGCACGAAACTGTGGGAAAATCGTGCAGAAAATGGGGGGAACAAAATCGGTAAAACTTAAAAAGGGTGGTGGAGTTATCTTCGCCAAAAAAAGATCTTCCCGCACTGCCCCCAAACCTTTTAAATTCGTCCTCCATCTTCTTGAAGTTCTAGGAAAATTCCCATTCGCAAGTATCGCAATCGCGGTCAGTTTGGTTAAATATTCTATTAAACTTACCCAGCTTCTAATCGCTAAAACCAAACGGTATTCAAAAAAAATTCGCAGATCCCTCCAATCTCTAGGATATACCCTTACCCAACTTAAGAAGCCAAGTTTATTCATCCTTTGTGCTATTTTGATAGCTGTTTGTTTCAATCTCCTCTATACAAATGTGTTTAAAGATCTTCCTCGCGTTGAAGATCTAGTCACCCGCAAAGTTTCTTTAACCACCAAGATCTATGACAGAAACGGCAATCTCCTATACAAAATCTATAAAGATCAGAACCGAACTCCAATCAAATTGGATTCACTTCCACATTGGGCAATAGACGCGATTGTCGCGACCGAAGATAAAAACTTTTATTCTCACAACGGCATCTATTTCCCCAGCATTGTACGTGCTTTTTTCTCAAACCTCACTTCTCTCTCTTTCCAAGGCGGTAGCACCATCACCCAACAGTTAGTCAAAAACGCTCTACTTACTCCAGAACGCACTTTAAGAAGAAAGGTTAAAGAGATCATCTTGAGTCTTCTTACAGAAAGAAAATTTTCCAAGAACCAAATCCTAGAAATGTATCTTAATGAGGTCGGTTTCGGAGGATCGATATATGGGATAGAAGAAGCTGCTCGATTTTATTTTGACAAAAGCGCTGCCGATATCACACTTCCGGAGTCTGCATATCTAGCAGGACTCCCCGCATCACCTTCCCTCTATTCTTCCATGAGCAATGATCCTCAATTGGGGAAAAGAAGACAGGAAGAAGTCCTCCATCAGATGCTGGAGGGTCGTTTTGTGACCCAAGATGAATATATTGCAGCTATCAACGCTCCTCTTCGTATCACTACCACTAAATTCGATATTCAGGCCCCCCATTTTGTCATGTACGTTAGAGACTATCTCAACAGAAAATACGGTGAGGATATGGTCGAAAGAGGCGGACTAGAAGTCGTCACCTCTCTTGATCTCAAAATCCAGAACCAAGTTCAGCAAACCGTGACAAGCGATGTGAAAGAACTCAACCGCCTACATATCACCAACGGAGCTGCTCTCGTAACCTCACCTCTAACAGGCCAAATCATTGCAATGGTAGGATCTACAGATTATTTCGACTTGAAAAATCAAGGCAACTTCAACGTTGCCACATCCCTCCGCCAACCAGGATCAGCTATCAAACCCATAACTTACTCTCTTGCACTGGAAAATGGTTACACTCCAACCAGTATTATCGACGACTCACCGGCAACCTTCATCTCACCCGGGTCACCCGCCTATACTCCCAGAAACTACGACAACAAGTTTCATGGAAGGGTCACGCTTCGCACTGCCCTAGCCTCCTCGTACAATATCCCCGCAGTGAAGACTCTAGCATCTATGGGCGTCAACAAGATGGTGGAAAGAGGCAAAAACATGGGAATAACCACTTGGAACGAGCCCAACCGCTATGGTCTTTCAATCACACTAGGCGGAGCCGAGACAAAGATGACCGATCTTGCCGTTGCCTACGCCACTCTGGCAAATTTAGGAAAGAGAGTCCCCTTGCACTCTATTCTCAAAGTCACCGATCACAACCAAAAGATTCTAGAATCTTTCTCTCTCGACAAAGAAAATCACCCTCAAGTAGTAAAACCCGAGGTGGCTTTTCAGCTAATAGACATTCTTTCCGATAACTCAGCCAGGACTCCAGCCTTTGGCAGTCATTCAACTTTGGCAATTACCGGGAAAACCGTAGCCGTTAAAACTGGCACGTCCAATAACTTGAGAGACAACTGGACCTTCGGCTTTACCCCAGATTACTTGGTTGCAACTTGGGTAGGTAACAACAACAATTCCCCCATGAGTTATGTCGCCTCTGGAATAACTGGAGCCTCATCCATCTGGCAGAAGATTATGTACTCCCTTATAAGGGATTTACCCGATCATACCTTTACCCCTCCGGCAAACATCATCAAAGCGGAAATTTGCGCATCAACTGGAAACCTTTCGTGCCCTGAATGCCCCACCAAAAGAGAGGAGTATTTCATCGCCGGTACTCAACCCCTAATTAGATGTTCGGCCCAGCAATTCGCGGCTACACCCACCTCGCCCACCCCTTAATTCTCCAGATAATTCCACACCAATTTACTAATCTCGGGCAATATAATCTTCGCCTCGTCTTGGGCAACACCTTCACTTAGAATCGAAATTACATATGGAAACTTCCCAAACACCACGCCTGCATCAGAGACTACTCCTATCTCAGTCCCCACCTTATGAGCGACCCTTATCCCTGTAGGGATAGCTTGAGGGATTCTATCCTCAAAGATAGTCTTAGTAAGATAGGATAAGATTTCCTCACTGTTTTTCTTATTCAAAATGTCTTTTTCGTAAAATCCCCTGAAGATTAATCCCACATCATAAGCAGTAGTTTTATTATTCTCAAAATCCGTATCCACCATCCCGATTTTTGAAATCGTCTCTTTTACTTTCTGCTTACCCACCACACCTGAAATTATATGGAAAGCAGTATTATCACTCTGCTGCCCCATAAGTTCGGCCATCTTCCTATATGTGTAGGTCGTCCCCGCCTTCGCATATGCCATGCTTCCTGCCCCCCCCACTTTATCCGCATCTTTAAGCACATATTTTGTATCAAGGCCAATGTTTCCGGCCTCAGCACCCTGATATAATGCTGCTAGTAAAGGTAATTTGATTAAAGATGCCGCAGTCATAATCTCTCTCTCTCTTATTCCCATCACTCCCCCATCCGACAAGTCGTAGACGTAGATAGCATAATCGCCCCGAGATCCTGAAATCTTCGTTTCAATCTCTTGCCTCAGTCGTGGCCAATCTATCTTTCTTTTATTCTCATTATTACCCCCAAAGCTAACCACCTTAGGACTAGATATCTCTGAGAAAAACGATGGCGCAGATCTCAAAACCCACACCAAAAATGTCACGCCGACGGAAAACAACAACAAAAATAAAACGGCTCTGGGATTATTCTCCACCTTGGTTCTCTTTCTTTGGGATCCATCGGAAGTCTTTGCAACAACCACAGAAGACGGTGCAGATTCCTCCTTGGGTTTTTCAAACCTAATTTTTCTTGACTGGTCTTCCATTCCCAAATGTTATCACAACCCGAAATCTCAAACTTCTACCGCATTCAAGGGTGGCCTTCCCGCCAAAACTTCAACCAGATTAGCGACCACTATCCGCCCCATGTCTCTTCTTGCTTCAATAGTAGCTGATGCAATATGTGGGGTCATTATCACATTCTCCATCCCCAGTAACTCAGGATGTGGATTCGGTTCATTCTCGTATACATCGGTCCCGTAGCCGGCAATAAAATCAGCTCTTAAAGCTTCCACTACCTCCGCCTCATTTACAATCGGGCCGCGAGCAGTATTAACCAAAAACGCTGTCTTTTTAAAAAGCGGTAAATTTTTACCATTAATTAGACGTTTTGTCTCTTTTGTCAAAGGCAAGTGCAGCGTCACATAATCACTCTCGGCAAGCAAACTCTCTAAATTTTCCCGATATTCGACTCCCGCCTCTCTCTCCTTTTCCACGTCAATTCTCTTACGGTTAAAGTACACCGTTTTCATACCAAACCCCGCCGCTCTTTTGGCAACCATCCCTCCTATCCTCCCCATACCCACTATTCCTAGCGTCTTGCCGGCCATATCCTGACCCAAGAAAATATCAGGCTCCCAACCTCTATATGCTGCGTTTCTCATAAACTCATTGGCTTCAACTAATCTGCGAGTTAGTGCCATCATTAGTCCCCACGCATGCTCAGCTACACTCTCATTGACTTTGTCACTCGGAGTATTAGTGACCACCATACCCCGAGCACGACAAGCTGACACATCAATATTGTCATATCCCACCGCATAGTTAGCGATAATCTTTAGTCTTTTATTTTTGTCGCGGTCCAACAATTCACCGTCCACCCTATCAGTTAATAAAGTTAGGATCCCGTCGTATCCCTTCTCAATTTCCATCTCCATCTCTCTCCTCTCGATTGCCCTACCTGACTCATTGATCACCATCTCAACTCCTGCATCAAGTAGAGGTTTTGATATCTCATCCCATAAGGGAATTTTTCTCGTTACAAACACCTTAGCCACAATTTCAATTGTACACCGTTTTACACCTCACTCGTCTTGAGATTTTCGGCTTTGTGCAGCCAATCATCAATCTCATTTGTATGCAACAATCCCTGCTGTGCGCCTGTTTTTCCAATCACAGAAGCACTATTAACTGTCCCCCACTTAAGCGCCATTTGAATATCGTGTCCCAAAATAATCGCAGCCATAAACCCTGTACTAAAAGCATCCCCAGCCCCAGTCCTCTCGACGACGGGCGCATCAATTATTGGCATGTGTACACACGCCTGTCCGTTACAAACGTAAGCCCCACTAGGCCCGTCAGTGATTACCACAATCTTCGGCCCCATGGCCCTAAGTCCTTGTAGGAGTTCTTTTATATCCGACACCGAATATTGAACTTTAGATCCCTGCGACAGCAAAGCATATGCCTCCTCACGATTCACAAACAAGACTTCAGTATTTTGCAAATAGCTCTTCATCCATTCTATTCCTTTTTTAATCTGCCTCCCCCCAGGGTTAAACCCCAACTTCACCTTATTAGTTCTCACCCATGAGAGCACACTCATATAGTAATCTTCAAATCCTTCACCCATCGATGTTAAGTAGGCCCACTCAGTCGCAGCCAGGATCTCCGGAAGCTTCGGCCTAAACGGCGGATAGTACGAAAGTATTGTTCTCTCGGCCTGATAGTTAATCACTAACCCCAAACCAGCAACCACCCCAGGAGTCTGCGTCACCTTATCCATCCCGATTCCCTCCAAGGCAAGTTGCTGCCGCGACAAGTCAGCTGGCATCCCCACCCCCAACTCGGCAACCAACGCAGCCTCAACCCCCAATCTCTGACACCCTGCCGCCAAATTGGCCGCATTTCCTCCTACCCAATATTCGACTCCTTTAAGAGGAACTTTCTCTCCATATCCCAACTCAATCACACACCTCTGCCTATCAATTCCACATTCAGCTTCAATTTCCTCATCAGGAAGCTTGGCAAAGATATCCATCCTCGCTGACCCAAAGGCAGTAATCTTGTACATATTAAGTCAAGCTTTTGGCCATAAGACCTCAGCTATTTTTTTCGATAATTCAACTGGATTCTCACTCTGCCAAATATTACGTCCCATCGCCCACCCACAAGCGCCGGCTTCAACTACCTCGCGCGTTCTGCTAACAATACTTGCTTCGTCTGTCTTTTGCCCTCCAACTACCAGTACTTTCACTTTCCCAGCGCTTGCCACTACCCACTTCATGTCCTCTACATTCCCAGCCCATCCCACTTTTACCATGTCAGCCCCCAATTCAAGCGCCAGTCTCGCTGCGTATGCCAGATTCTCTTTTGTGTTCTCCCCTTCACCTATATGCTTCCCTCGCGGGTAAGCCCACATAATTACCGGCAATCCTTTGCCGTGAGCCTCTTCTTGGATTCTTGAAAATTCGGCAAAACTTTCACCCTCTCTTTCACTCCCCACATACACTGTATAACCTACACCTGTAGCTCCCAACTCCAAAGCTTCACTGATGCTGCAGTTTTGAGGGCTAAATAACTCCTCTCCTTTGTGGAATGCCGTCTTCCCATTAAGCTTCACCACCAAAGGAGTTTTATAAATTTCCCTTTGGTAGTATTTCTCGGCAATTCCCTTCTGTACAGCAATTGCTGTAAACACACCAGATTTTTCCGCAATGTCAAAAACATACTGCGGGTCAACATCACGGTTATCAAAATCAACTGGCCCGTGTTCAAACCCGTGATCATAAGCCAACAACATACACCTTCCTCCCTTTAACAATTTAGACAAATCCATCATAAGTTCATTAAAGCAGGAACCACTTAAAAAGGCTATCCAGGATTCGGATAGCCTTTTGTAGCCAAAGTGATTAAATCAATCTATTTTTTGTCACAAAGCAAACAATAAATTGCAACAATCACTGACGCAACTCCGATTATCAGTTGCAAACTAACTCCCAATATCTGGAAATTTAGAAGTGGCATCATTCGAGCGGGCATCACATGTGCAAGACCACCAATCAACAACAGTACCCAGGACACATTGCCCCATCCACCGCAACAACCGCAGCCGCAAACATCGCAGCCCATGGCAGACACACTTGCAGTATTCTTGGCGGTTGTTTTGCTCTTTTTAGTAGGCATTAGACACTCACCTCCTCCTCGTCAAAACGTATGAATACACTAATGGAAACAGTTCAAACATTACAAATGTAATCAGTCCAATTACCACAATCCAAATCCATTCCGGCCCTGGCAATTTTCTGGATCTCGCTTTTCTGTCAATAAAACCAGAAATCACAAGCGCACTTTTATGAATAACCACCGAAAGAACTGCAAGTGCCGAAATCCCAAATGGCGCACCAAAAACAATAAATATTCCTAGACACCCCAAACCAGCATTACATGTCAATGTCATATCAATCGGCGCAAAGAAAAATATTAATACCAAAGTCCAAAAAACCCGCGCCCAGCTTCCCAACGTTTTAGACCACCTGAAAAACCACAATCCATAGACAGAGAGCTCAATTAGCCTAAAAATTACAACTTTAGTACCAGTGTCAATCATCTTTGTTTTCTCTCCAATACTTGTTTAACTTTTTTCACAATTGAGCCCACGTTAATACCGTATTTATCTAATAATTCCCCCGGTTGTCCACTCTCCCCAAATGTGTCCGGCATCCCTACAAACGCCATCGGCACAGGGAAGTTATTAACTACAACCTCTGCCACAGCCGATCCCATCCCACCCATGGTCTGGTGCTCTTCAACAGTAACAATCGCCCCACAATTTCGCGCCACTTTAAGAATAGTTACCTTATCAATCGGCTTAATCGTGTGATTGTTTACAACCACCGTGCTTATCCCTTCATCATGCAATTGCTTCGCCGCAACTAGTGCCTGATAGACCAAGGGTCCACACGCAATTATCGCCACTTCGTGCCCATACTCAACCAATATTTCGGCCTTTCCAATCTCAAATGATGTTTCCTCAATGGTAATTATCGGAGTTTTCTCTCTGGCAAGTCTTAAGTAACCCGGTTTATTGGTCTTGGCCAAAGCCACCGTAGCCTTTCTGGCTTCGATTGCATCACATGGATAAATCACCACCATGTTTGGCATCGCCCGCATCAAAGCCATGTCTTCCAGTTGTTGATGAGTAGCTCCATCAGGACCTACAGTTAGACCTGCATGTGCTCCCGCAATTTTGACAGGCACGTCATTTAGCGCAATTGTGGTTCTAATCTGTTCCCAGTTTCGTCCTGGCGAAAAAGCGGCATATGAAGATATGAATGGAATCTTCCCATAATTAGCCATTCCTGCCGCAACAGTTGCTAATAGTTGTTCCGCCACCCCGATTTCCACAAATCTTTCCGGAAACTTCTCTTTAAACAAATTCGACTTAGTTGACTCGGTTAAATCTGCACACAACACCACGACCCTTTCATCCTGCCCCCCAGCTATCACCAATCCCTCCCCATATCCCTGCCTAGTGGGCATTTGTTCCACATCTTTCTCAAATAGTTTTGGATTCAAGGTGGATCTATTCATGTTCACTCACAATCTTTCCTTGCAAGGTTCGTATTTCTCTTATGGCCTCAATCGCCTCAGGCAAACTTGGAGATTTACCATGCCATTCGAATTTTCCTTCCATGAAATCCACTCCCTTTCCAGGAATCGTGTGCGCGATAATCACAGTCGGTTTTTCAGCAATTGCCCTAGCTTGATTAACGGCATCATCAATCGCTTGGAAATTATGTCCATCAATCTCGAGAACATGCCAGTTAAAAGCTTTATATTTATCAGCGAGTGGCTCAAGTGGCATGATGTCCTCTGTATAGCCATCAATCTGTATATTATTGCGATCCACAATCGCCGTTAGATTGAATAGTCTGTTCTTACCCGCAAACAATACCGCCTCCCAGTGATTCCCCGCATCGTGCTCACCATCCGAGTTTATGCAAAAGACTCGAAATTTTTTTCCATCCATCCGCGCTGCATACGCGTAACCGCATGCTTGAGCCAACCCCGACCCCAATGGCCCGGATGTCGTTTCTACTCCTGGTAACCTTTTCCTCTCCGGATGCCCCTGCAATCTCGTTCCTAATTTTCTCAGTGTCAACAATTCCTCTATTGGAAAATACCCTGCATGTGCCATTGCCGCATATCGCACAGGAGTAATATGCCCATTACTTAAAATCAATCTGTCTCTCTCCTCCCACCCGGGATTATTGGGATCATGTTTGAGAATTTGGAAGTACAATGCCGTAAAGATATCAGCCATCCCCAACGGACCCGCACTATGTCCCGAACCAGCTTCAAGTAGCATTTTTACGATATCCTGCCTTATCTCGTTCGCCTTAATCTCCAAATCCTTAATTTGTTTATCACTCAAGCTCATTCCAATTCCAGTTTATAATAAAATTGACATACTCACCATGTCACCATCCGCTACCTACAACCAAAAGGTTAAGTCAATCGCATTAACGCCTCCCCTACACCGGCTGATACATTCTCCCAGGTAAACCTCCTTGCCATTTGTTTACCTCTGCTAACTCTATGAGAGTTATCCCTATCCTCAAATGCCTTCTTGATACCCGAAGAAATGGAGTTAACAGATAATGGATCGACAAAATATGGGACATTTCCCGCCATCCATTTGAAAACTGGCAAGTTACTCGCAACCACTGGAACTCCTGCACCCAATGCCTCAAGAAGAGGTAGCCCAAAACCCTCAGCCAATGTAGGATACACTACCAATCTGGCATTCCTCACCAGAATTTGCATCTCATCATATGTCACTTTGCCAACGAATAGGACTCTTTTTCCCAACCTCAAACTCTCTGTCTCCAGTTTTAGATTTACTAACACGCTAGTATCTTCCCCAGCAATTACCAATTTCAAATCCTTTAACATTCCAGATCTGTAACTTATGAATTGAGAAAATGCCCCAATCAGAAACTCGATATTTTTTCTTCGGTCAATACCACCATGATTCAAAATATATTTTCTTCTTTCCAAACCATATTTCTTTAGGGTTTTTAAGTCGTGATTCGTAAATTTTAAATCCTCTTCTGGAACACCCAAAGGAACTACTTTTACCTTATTCTCATTCACCCAAAAACATTTGCTCAGGTCATCCTTAGACATAGGCGAATCGGTTGTCACGCTGAAAGCCTTAAGGAGTCCCAATTGCAGTCTCAATCTATAAATTAATTTGGACAAGACTGGAATTCTCGATTCGGAAAAATAATCACTCCAGTAGGCCGGAATCACGTCATGAACTGTAAGTAGAACCTTACCCGAGAACCAGATTGGGACACCCATGTTTGCTGGCTCGAAATACACCCCCACCCCCAGCCTCTTCAATACACTCGGTATTACAATCTGATCACTCCACCATTTGGAAGCTTTTGACATTCTCACGGCAACCGTATTTTTGGGTAAATCCATGGTTACGTCTTGCTGATAGAGTAACCAAAACTTAAATTGTGGCAACCTTCTGATCACATTCAATGCATAAGCAGACATTCCCCCATTTCCACCTTCAAACACCCTGCCATCCATTGCTATGTCAGCAAAATAACTTTTCTTACGAGCAACTACATATACCGAACTGTATTTGAAATCCCCCAAAATATCGCTTAACCACCCGCCTAATACCCTAATGAATTTTCTATCCAACAAGTCCTTTAACAACCGATTGGATATTGGATAAATTCCCAGCAACTTACTTAATCTTGGCGGCCATATCTCTCTATATCCGTAGTTAACCACCTCAAACCCCTGATTACTCAGCCGCTCAACTAATTGATTCCTTGTATATCCTCTTTCCCATCCAAATGGCCAAACACCTAATCTCAACCCCAACCATCTTTTAACTCCCCAAAAACTGCGGGCATTAGGTACATCGACAACAAGTATCCCATCGGGCTTAATCACTCTCCATTGTTCATATAGAAATCTCCCCGTAGTTTTGAAGTGTTCCATTACCCCCTGGTGGTAAACGCAATCAAAGGAGCTATCCGCAAAGTGTAACTCTTCTGCATGCCCCTTAAAAACCTGACATCTGTTTTGGATTAACTCTTTCCCAAGTTTCCTTTTAAACTTCGCTACGGCAATGCCACTTCTGTCTATGCCATGTACCTCATACCCCAACTTTCCCAAAGCCATCAAATCCTCCCCAGTGCCAAACCCCACCTCCAACAATTTGCCCCCAGCTGTCACATTTCTCGCAACCACCCCAATCAACTCGTCGTGTATTCTTCCCTGAAATTTCCTCCCCCATAACTCGTCCCACACGTCTTTCATTTCACAAGGATACTTGTCATGCCTCTATAGCTCAAACGGTGCCTCTTCTGGGTTAAATGGATGCGAAGGGTGATGATACATTCCCTCAAATAACTCTATATGCTCAATCACCTCCTCTGGAGTCTTAGCAATCCTATAAACCTTAAGATCTTCTGGTCTTATCCGCATATTGGCAATAAATGCCGCAATGATATTCTCCCAAAACTGCCCATACAAAATCAGTGGTTTATGGTGGCCATAATACAACTTAGCCAACCCCCATGCCATCCCAAACTCGGAAATTGTCCCAGTTCCACCTTTGAAAAATACGTATGCATCACCATATTCCAATAATTTAAGCGTCCTCTCCAAATAGTTCTTGGTTACAATTTCCTCATCTAACGGATTCTCCATGTCCCTTCCTTCAAACAAAGCAATGTCCTTAGGGTAGAATGTCACGCCAATCGTCTTTCCCCCACCAGCTTTTGCCCCTAGAGACGCCGCTCTCATTACTCCAGGTCCTCCTCCGTCAACTACCGTAAACCCCCTGCCAGCTACGTGCTTTGCAACCGCAAATGTTTCCTTAAACAAAGGGTCTTCAGGTGGCGCATCAGCAAACCCCAAAAATGCCAGCTTTCTAATTCTTTTTCTCATCTGTACCCACTTTATCAACCCCCTTGCCCTCAAGCAATGCTTCTAACCTCCCAACACCCTTACGAATTTCTCTATTTCCTCTTCCACCCCTTCCCCAGTCCATAAACTTTTCCCTAGAGCCACTTCATCCACACCCAGATTTGATAATTCACTGATATTCTGTTCGTTTACCCCTCCATCAATACAGATATTAAATCGCAGACCCTTCTCACGACGCAACTGAGCCAGTTCAGAGATCTTAGTTAGTACCCGAGCATCAAACTCCTGCCCCCCAAACCCTACCTCCACAGACATAAGCAGCACCAGGTTAACATCTGACAACACACCTTTCACTGCCCCAACTGGAGTATGTATATCCAAACCTAATCCTACTTCCAATCCCGATTCCATCACGGTCGAGATAAACTCTTCCTGATCTTGCATCTGTTCCACGTGCCCAATTATTCTTTCGGCCCCTACCCTCACACATTTTTCAACCCAATTTATAGGCTCCTCAACCATTAACTGCAGGTCGAGTAGTAAGTCCGTGTCAACTCCGTCCAAAGCTTCAACTCCTACAGTTTTGTTGTGAGTGAAATTGGGATCGACAATATCTATCTGCACCCTCTTTATATACTCCCTGGAATACAAAGTTAGCTTGCGAATTTTTTCTTTAAGCTCGTCAGGCGAATTGGTTAATATCGCCGGAATTATCTCCATCAACGTAATTTTAAACTAACCCAAATCAAATTTCACTTTTTGCTTCTCGCCCCAATCTCCACGCAATATAGAATTGAGACAATTATCAAAAGGGAAATCGCCCCATCAATCATTCTCAAGCCACAGTCTTTAGAGATAGACGCCTGTTCTTGATACCAATGTCCACCTTTATATAAACCAGTCAATCCACACTTGTACTTATATCCATTTTTCTCACTAAGCCATATTAGGCGCCTTGTAGGAAAGGCTGAATCATGCAAAAAAACAACTCCCAACGTGATAAATGCATACAACAGAAATTTAAACTTAAACCTGTTCGTTCTGTCCATTAAGAACCCATAAATTGTTGAGTAATCGTATCTGTCGGCGCTGCATCCCCACCCAGAGTCTCGCCCACTCTTACAACCTGCTCTACCAAACGATTAGCGTAACCCCACTCATTGTCATACCATGCCAGTACCTTGACCAAATCCCCGTCAACTACCTGGGTAAAAGCCAGATCCACAACCGCACTGTGACTATCACCAATTATATCCGAGGACACCAAAGGTAACTCTGATACCGCCAATATACCTTTATACAGCAAATTACCGGCCGCATCCTTAAACGCCTGGTTCACTTGCTCAACAGTGGTCTTGCTCTTAAGAAGAAATGTGAAGTCAGATATAGATCCTGTAATAATCGGAACCCTTAACGAAATCCCGTCAAACAATCCCTTAAGCTGCGGTATCGTTTCAGTTGTCGCAATTGCTGCCCCAGTCGTAGTTGGTACTATATTTACAGCCGCAGCCCGCGCTCGTCTTAAGTCCTTATGAGAACCATCTTGCAGGTTCTGATCATCCGTATAACCATGTACAGTCGTCATCAGAGCCTTAAGCACTCCAAATTTAGCATGCATCACCGCCGCAACTGGCGCCACGCAGTTGGTTGTACAACTAGCATTGGAGATCACGACTGCCTCCCGATCAAGTGAATCCTCATTGACTCCCAACACATAGGTACCTACATTCCCCCCTTTGCTAGGTGCTGAAATTACCACCCTCTTCGCCCCAGCTTTGGCATGTTTTTTTGCTCCCTCCTCGTCGATAAATTTCCCCGTGCATTCAACCACAACATCTACCCCATATTTAGCCCATGGAATCTTTTCTGGATCCTTCTGCGCCAAGACAGGGATCTTTATATCCTCCACCAACAGATAACCAATCAAAGGATTGTTATCGTCTACCTCTTTAGGTGAATTTATCCTTTCACTTCCTACAGGAATTTCATATTTACGATAAGTAGTATCATAATTTATGAGGTGTGCCCAGCCTTCTACTTCCATAGATCCCGAAGTGTTCACGGCCACTAGTTCCAAATCGCGCCGATGAGAAAGCATTGCGATCCTAAAAGCCAACCTCCCTATCCTCCCCATTCCATTTATCGCTACCTTTGTCATGATCTCAGTATACCCATTTCACTTAATGAAATCTTCCTTGACGAGAAATTTTTTTATTATTTCATTTAGATCCTCTGGGTTGTTAATTATCAAGATATGATTTGCCGCGGGAATCAAATCCAGTTCGGAGTGCTTAATTCTTTCCTTAAGCTCTTCGGCAGCCCTCGGCGGAAAAATACTATCATCCTCCCCATCAACTATTAGAGTTGGCACCTTAATATTATTCAATAAATCAGACGCATCGTATCCCATCACCTTCTCCCACATAAGCAGGTAGCTCCTTAAAGAGGTATGCAAAATATCAGACGCGATTCTGATCAAATCATAATCCGAAGTCCCGATAAACTTCTCGAAATCTTCATGTCCGTGAATCCTTGCGTCAGTTGAAAACTTAGCCAACAACCCCAATAGTTTCCTAAAATATTTGGCCTTTGGAATTCTGCGCAGCAGTCTAGGTGGCTTGTGGCTTGTATCAACCAGCACCAAAAGGTCACAACTCCCTGGAAACATCCCTTCCAGCGTCATCGCAATCATTCCCCCGAAACAGTGCCCCACTACTACATATTTCTTGAACCCTTCTACTTTCATCACTCTTAGCACATCAGCGGCAAACTTGCCAAAGTCATAAAACGACTCATCATCCGAACGACTCGAGTGGCCGTGGCCTCTCAAATCTACAGCAATCGTAGAAAGTCCCAATTTATGGAAAAACTCCCTCTCTCTCTTCCATGCCGACAATGCGCCTCCCATCCCATGTAAAAACACAATACATTTATCCCCTATTCTTTCAACCTCATAGTATATCCTCGCGCCATCAACCGTCTGAACATATTTACCTGTGCTTTTATACATAGTCCTATTAATTATACCGACAAGGCCTCCATACCAGGCAAATTCCCTTTATCCAAAAACTCCAAGGCTGCCCCTCCTCCTACGCTCACCCAATCAAACTGGGCACCAGACACAAATCTCGCAAGTGCAGATGCCGTGTCACCCCCACAACCAACACTGTACATAGGATATCGAGCTGCAGCTTGGATAATGTCTTTAGTTCCCTTCGACGAATCGGCTTCCTCATATTTTCCCATTGGTCCCGCAACTACCGCCACTTTCGTCTTTTCTATCTCTTCAACAAATCGACTAATTGTCGCCTCGTCAATATCAAGGCCATCCTCCCTTAACTTTCCCATAATAACTTTGTCGCCTAAATTCTCAAATTCATCTGATCCCTGAGCCTCAATAGGAAGTCTCCCTCCAACCAGAACTCGATCAAACCTAGAAGATAAACTTATGGCGTACCCCAGTTTGTCTTTAGCCTTTGCTCCTCCTACAATTAATACTTTATATCCTTGGATTTGCCAGATCTTGTCTAAATTAAAAACTTCCTGATCAAACCTCAATCCCACTCCCACCTGTTTTCGTTCCTTGCGCATTTTTTCAGGCAATGCAACCACCGAAGCATGGGCTCTGTGTGACACACCAAACGCCTCGTTTACATACACACCACCCCAGCCAGATAACACACTAGCAAATTCAGGATCATTCTCTTTTTCACCGGAATATAGCCTCAGGTTTTCCAAAAGCACAACTCTCCCCTTTTCTTGAAAGCCCCCATCCATCCCACGATCGAGATTAAATTTCCGTTCAAAAGAGACCACCTCACCCAACAAATTCTCCAATAGCGGCTGCAAAAGAGACGTGGACCTCTTTCCGTCAGCTCCCATATGTCCTATGATCACCACCCGTTTCGCTCCTCGATCTAGGATCTCCCTTACTGTTGGTACTGCCACCTTGATTCTTTGCTCGTCGACAACTCTCACTCCGTCCGGAGTCTCCTCAACCGGTACATCCAAATCCGCTCTGACTATCACACTTTCTCCCGAGACATTCAAATCATTAACACTAATCAACTTTTTCCTCATATCGAATGATCTTCTCTTTGCGCCGCACATAACGCTCAGACTCCACAAACTCAGTAGTCAGAAACATCTCGACAATCGAAAGCGCCTTCCCCTCAACCGTATCATCTGCCGAAAGGGCCAATATATTGATATCGTCATCCTTGCGAGCAGCATGTACCTGATCCGCCTCAAAACCCAACCCGCATCTCACGCCTTTGACCTTATTCGCAGCAATGTCTACCCCCACGCCAGTTCCACAAATGACAATCCCTCGATGCAAATCATTATCTTTAGCAACCTCCTGAGCAACTGCAATAGCGTAATCCACATAGTCGTCATCTGTGTCATATTCAAACGCCCCCAAATCTCGAAAAACAATCCCTCTGCCCGTGAGCCATTTATCAATCTTCGCCTTAAGCTCAAATCCTCGATGGTCAGCCCCTAGATACAACATACACTCTCATACTATCACAGCACTCTTTTTCTCTTTCTCCTCAAACGCCCGCGCTAACTCCCGCAATTCTTTCTCAGGATCGAAAGCCTCAACCACCCCCGAAGACACCAACACCCCCACTGCCCCTAGTTTCAAACTCACAACCACATCATTGTAATCACGTATACCAGCCCCAATCAGTAACGGTACGCTCAGTGCTCCTACTGCCTCGCGAATGACGTCAGATTTTTCACTGGCCACGGATTTATCATGGCTCCCAATCAACTCAGGTGGTTCATACGCTATATAGTCAGGATTCATTTGAGACAATCTCGTGGCCTCTTCCAAATCAGCCGCACACATACACACAGACAATCCCACATCCTTAGCTCTTGTAAAAGATCTGCGTATTTCATCATTTAAAAGGCGATGTTCGCTATGATTAAGAAGTGTCCCTCCGCCACCCGCCGCCACAATCGCCTCAGGCAACACCCATCCCGTATGTGCTCCGTATTCCACGCCATCCACGTGCTGTACCCATATTGGGATCCCAACTCGTGGCTTAATTACAAACAAATCAACTACTGAGACGACAGGTATTATAGGCACCTCGGTTTCACGAGTTACCTTCTCGCAGGTGATTGCTAATTTTACTGCTGCATCCCCCACCCCACCTTTGTAATTTTTAAAGTTAACCAATATCATATTTCTGATTTCGGCGCCGGAGTAGTCTCACTCGGCGCCCCTTTCTCCAGAAATTGCTTCATATCTTCTTCTTTCCACTCACCATTTAAATCTCTTCTGACCTTGCCATCCTCTCCTAAAACTATAAAACTAGGTGCGATCGTTATTCCATATTCCTTCATTATCGCCTCCCCATCCGGAGTAGTCTCACTGTCCATGACATTTACCCGAAACCCAGTTATCTTGCCATTAGAAGCTAGATATTTAAATACTTCTTCTACCGATCTCTCCTGATTTTTACACTCAGGGCACCAGTTGGCATAAAAATATAACAAGGTTATGTTTTTGTCTGCCAATGCCTTGTTAAAAAATTCCTTGTCATACACTCTATAATTCCCCACAATCTGATCCCCCGGCTTACCACTTCTTATCTCTGTATTCTCTCCTGACAATTTCTCTGGTGCGTTCGTATGTAAGGTACCCTTATTCACAGAACATCCGGAAACTACAACTCCAAAAATCAACAACAGTCCTATATACCATCTCACATCTAGAGAATAACGGATCCAGACCTAAACTTCCAATTCCAAATATCCTACAAAGACCCCTCCAAAACTTTTTTCTCTATCTTCCCGTCATCTTTCTTCTCAAGACTCACCACCACCAATATTTTATCCTTAACTTCATCCCCTAATACCTTCTCGACTATATAGCCACCCTTTTCAACCAAGAGTCTCCCGAGAGTTGTTTCCTTTCCATCAACAACTACCCATCCTTCATAAAACTCACCCGCGCCTGGTTCAGATAAATCGGCAATCACACTTATCTCATACCTATTATCTTTCTTTACTCTTCTCGCCACACCTATCGCCTCTCCGCCAACCACATCCTTAAGAGCAATTTTATCCCCTTCCTCTGGAACCTCTAGTTTAGTTTTCTCGAGAAGCTTTTTTTCCTGTCCAGAAGTTGAGACAGCAGAGCCAGAAACAGTTTGTATGTTTTTAACTCTCTGTGCCTTACCCCGCAAATAGCGGTATCCTCCCCACAGTATCCCCAATATAACTATCAAGCCAAAGACTATTACTATTGGCCTCTCCCTATCACCTGAACCATTCATTTATCTCTATATATCGCCTTTGTCCCCTCATGTCAATTACTTACACCTGTCTATTTAGGGTAAACCTGCTCACCGGTCTCATTATCATAAATAAAGATAGCCGTAGTCGGACATCCCTGAGCCGCTAGCAATATCTCGTCTGGATCATCTCCCGCTTCATCAATCACAATTGCTTTATCTTGCCCATCAAGCTTATAAGTATTGGGAGCAATCGCCACACAGGTCCCCGCCCCTATACACACATCTCTTTTTATCACTACTTTGTATCTTGCCCCCTTACCATTCATATAAAGAAAATTCTAGCACAGCGCTCATCCTTGATTTGGATAGCTATTCTTGGCACAATCATCTTGTGCTTAAAAAGATCACCTTTATTTTGATCGTCCTCTCGATTGTCCTCCTTATCCTGCGCAGGCAACCAGAGCCCAAAACTTCCCCTTCCCCAATCCCGCTAGATCAGATTTACAAAGGAGTCTCTTATGAACCAGTCAATCCAGACGAATTCTCCGTAGACCTGCTTAGCGATCACCTTATCTCACCGACTAGAATAAGACTCCTCCCGGATCAAAATCATCTCCTAATCTCTCAGCTAACGGGAGAGATAATTGCTTTCAAACGCACAGGTAAGGATACTTGGGCAAGACAGATCGACCCAGTTGTAAATATCCCCACCCATTTCCCAGGTTTCCCTCCAGACGAGGGAGGACTTACCGGTATCACAATCTCGGCAGATTTTGACAAAAACCATACCATCTTCCTCTCCTACAGTTTCAAAGACAAAGGGGGGAAAACTCTCAATCGCATCAGCAGTAGTGTTCTTAAAGACCGGGAAGGAAAGCTCATAGGCGCAAACCCCAGACTAATCTACGAAGCCAACATAGATGGAGCACCCTCTCACCAGATTCAAGAAGCAATTTCCGTAAAAATCAACGGGGCCCCACATTTAATTTTTCCCATAGGTGAGGGTTTCAAGGGCGAGCGCGCTCAAGACCCATCTCTAGAGGCAGGGAAAATCATCCTCATCAAAGAAACTGGCGAAAACCCAGATGGCCAACATCCATTTGCAAATCCAAAAATAGCCGCTCTTGGTATAAGAAATGCTTTCACCCTTGCCCAAAATTCCTACGACCCTCTCAAACGTATACTTATTGCCGACACAGGACCCGACCACTTCGATCGTCTTATCTACACAACTTTATATTCGCAAACCTCAGATACTCAAAAACCCCTCAACTTCCTCTGGGACGGCAAAGAAGATACACTTAAAAATCCGGTACCGGATCCCAATCATCGAGATGTCAAAGATTCTGTAATATTCCGCCTTCCTGAAACACGCACTTTCACGGGTCTTATCTTTCACCCAGGAGGCAAGAAAGGCATTCCCATCTCAAATTCCGACTCCCAATCTTTAATCGCTACCATTTTTGGTAAAACTGGATGGCCGGATCCTTCTCCGGGTAAAGAAATTTGGCTCGGGCGCCTCACAAACACCAACTCACAACCAAAAATTAGTTTCTCCCCCATCATAAGAAGGACCAAAAAGGCGACTGGCAAACTAGGTAATCCCATCGGACTAGAACTCGACGCCCAAAACGGCAATTTCTTCTTTGCCGATGTTCTTGAGGGCAGACTTTATCTAGTAAAACCCAAATAAAGGAGGTGAAATAGGTGAAAAAAATTACAACCATAATAATTGCCGGATTACTTCTAGCAGGGTGTTCGCTCACCCCAGGATCTGGGAATAATTTGCAACCCACTCCTGGCGCGAGCGAGACAAGCAATTCTCTAAAAATTGAGAATTTTTCTTTCTCCCCCACAAGTATCACTGTCAAGGCAGGAGAGACTGTCAGCGTCACCAATAAAGATGTGGCAGGCCACTCAGTAACTGCAGACGACGGCAAATCCTTTGATACCGGAATTATTGGTAAAGACCAGTCTGTTACTTTCACAGCCCCAACAACACCCGGAACTTATCCTTTCCATTGCATTCCACACCCTTCGATAAAAGGGGTCCTTATGGTCAAATAGGACCAAAAAAGAGGAATTAAGAAAATCCGGACTCGTCCGGATTTTCTTATCCCGTACTCCCAAACCCGCCCCGGTCAACATTCTGCATAGTGTCAACTTCGTCCCATGTCACTTTCCCGATTGCCATAAATACACCTTGTGCGATCCTTTCTCCCCTCTCAACAGTAACCTCGACGGTAGTGAAATTATAAAACTGCAATACTATCTCATCGTTATCTCCGCAATAGTCCTGATCAATAACCCCAGCCGTCGCAAGCAGTCCCTTTTTCATGGCTGTACTAGATCTGTCCTTTATATGGAGCATGTATCCTTCCGGCACCTCAATTACTACATTCGCAGGTATCCGGCCTACCTTTCCTGCAGGTATCACCACCGTCTCCCGGCATAGAAAATCAAAAGCTACCGCCCCCGCTGTCTTGTATTCAGGCAACGGCAACTTCTTGTCCACTCTTCTAATTCTTACTTTCATAAATCTCCATCGTCATTCAAACTGAAAATTTCGAATTTCAAATTCTACTTGGATATCTCTAAAAGTATTTCTCCCAATATACCCGCTCCTTCAATATTCCTAACCCAAAAAGCCCTGAAGACACCCCCTCCACCATTCCTTTATTACCACACAAATAGACAGCTACCTTATCTTTTCTCTCCCCCAATCCCTCTGCTTCCTTAAGCACATGCTCCGTTACATGTCCTGTCTTTCCTCCCCAATCGGGAGTGGAATCAGAAAGCACATAATCAAAACTAAAATTTGGATATCTGGCCGACAGCTCGGATAGTTCATCCTCCCAAATCACATCCGCGTCATGTCGCAGTCCCCACCACAACTTTACCCTTCTCTTCTCTCCTGCCATCAATCTTGCTCGTAAGATGCTCCACAAACTTGAGATACCCGAGCCCGTCGCTACAAACCACAGCTCATCTGCCCCATCTAACTTATATACAAAGTTTCCCGATGGACCAGCGAATTCAAATTTATCTCCTGGTTGCAAATCACGTATAAATCTGGATCCTTCGCCAGCAGGCGGATCAAAATCAGCTGGAGTGATATCTATAAGCATCTCGATAATACCAGGCTCTGGAATATTGCAAGGAGAATAATCATTCACCTTGTCTACCCTTCCCATTCTCACCAATACAAATTGGCCTGGAATAAAAACTAGCCCTGGATCATCCACCACCCGCAATTTCACCAGTCTAAATTTGTGACCATAAATTTTATTCTCGACTATCTCCCCTGTGTGCCAAGTTATCGCCATGCCCCTCAATTTACCGGAATCGGTCCTGCCTTGTCCATCCCCAACGAATTTGCGCAAACACAGGCCAAATAATATAATGGCAGGCCGCAATGAAAGAAAACTATTGGTCCTCCATGAGGCTTCTTAAATCTGAGAAGAAAATACTCGACCTTCTCAGTGAAGAGAAATCGGACAAAAAATTCTTGAGGCGTACCCTATGTGCTTTGTATGTTCTAAACGCAGCTTGCAAAATTGACCGGGAAACTGGATGTCTCGTCTCAAGCATCGCTTTCACCCACGGCGTCAACATCCTCCACGAACTCGAAATCGACTATGGAACAACTGAAGATAAGGCCATTTTTGAATATGCCAAAATCATAGGACATAAACACAGACACGAAGTCAGCCCATATCTTGCAGCCAATCTCACGTTGCCAGAATTACGTCAATTTGCACAAAATCAGGATTACATTTGGGCAGTCACCACAGACGGCCCTCACAAAGGACACATGATTGGAATAATTCGAGCAAGTGAAAATGTATACCATGTTTGGGATACCCACCTCTTACCTATTCTTAAAAGATACAACTGTTACAATGCAGGACCCACTGAAATTAGCTCTCTACATTCTCGCCTCAAATTACATCACTCCCATAGAATAGAAAACCCCCTCTGTCTTTATGGGTTTAGGTCAAAATAAATCTCGAATCCCTTCCCAACCCAACAACGCACATTTAAGTCTAGTTGGGGACAAATCCTTCACTCCCATATCCTCAAGTACTTCCCTGGATTCAATTAGTTTGATCAGTTTCATCGACTTAATTAATTTTACCTTCTCACTCACCACACTCGCCCCCACAACGCACAGGACACATCCTTCACCATTCCAACTCACCGCCTCTACTCGTCCTTTCTTTATCTGAAGATACCATTCCACCCTATCTCCACAAAACTCATTGTGCATACATCTTGTATGAGTGTATATACCCAGAACTCCAAAATTCGTAGGTCTTCTCCAATACTCCAACAACTCATCGGTATAATCCATCGACCTAATATACCAAAATATCCCGGGCTGTCCCCCCGGGCATTTTGTTGTACCTACTTCTTTTTCATTCCTTTGCCACACACCTTGCAGTCATTCATGTGGGTTGCAAATAGATATAGGCCAGACACACCCACCAAAATGTAAACAAGTTTCTCAACCATGGGCCATGCTCCCAAGACATTCATTACCAGATTCATTCCAAATAGACCCATAAGACCCCAGTTCAGTGCTCCCACGAATACCAACAGAAAGGCAGCCATATGTAATTCTTTCATTCTATTTCACCTCCTCCCCGTAGCTTATCTATATCAACTCTATCTGTAAATCCGCCGGTCATCAAGCCCTCACTTAAGCCTTAGTTTTCTTGGGATGTTTTGGAGTTCATCTACAAACCTATCTACATCTCCTTTGTCGTTATAAATTCCAAAGCTCACCCTTACGCTTCCCGACACCCCCAGCTTCTCATGTAATGGCATGGCACAATGATGGCCGGCTCTTACGCATATCTGAGAATCAGCCAACACCTGGGCCACATCGTGCGCATGGATTCCCTCCAAGTTAAATGCCATAATTCCGGTTCTCTCCTGAGAAACGAGAGGTCCATAAGTAACCACCCCGTCTATCTTCGCGAGCGCATTGGTTGCATATTGAGAGAGCTCAATATCGTGCTCCCTGATCACTTCCATTCCAGACGATTCATTGATCCATTTGACAGCCGCAGCCAATCCCAATACCCCAGCGATATCAGGCGTCCCTGGCTCAAATTTTCCTGGCGCATCTTTATACTCAACCGTATTCATAGACACTCTCTTTACCGCTCCTCCACCCCATACTTCTGGCTCTAGTTCATCAAGTATTTCCTTTCTTCCCCATACCACCCCTACACCAGTAGGCCCATATAACTTATGACCACTAAAAATCAAAAAATCACATCCTAGGTTATAAACATCAACTGGGATATGAGGCACCGACTGTGCCGCATCAACTACAATCCAACAGTCTGAATTCAGACTCTTAATTTTCCCCACCAACCTCTTTATATCAACTACTTGTCCCAAAACGTTACTACTTTGGCTAATTGCCACTACTCTCGTTCTTTTATTTACCAAATTTTCAATCGCGGCGTCACTCAAATCTAACTCTACATTTTTCGCGCACTCAAACCATCTTAACCGAGCACCCTTACGACTACAAATTCTCTGCCATGGCAATAAATTGCTATGGTGTTCCCATTCAGTTACTACTATCTCGTCACCCGGACCCAGTTTCGCGTTTTCTATGGATTTTGCAATAACGTTTATACCTGCCGTTGTCCCGGATACAAAAAATATCTCTTCTGGGCATTTAGCACCTATAAATAGAGATATTACTCCTCGCGCATTTTCATATTTACCGTCGGCTTTAATTGCCATCTCATAAAGTCCCCTATGCACATTTGCGCTGCATTCCTCATAATATTTTTTGACTGCCTCAATTACAGGACGCGGCTTAAATGCTGTAGCAGCACTGTCCAGATACACCAAGTCTTGCTTCCTACTGAAAATTGGGAATTCTTGTTTAAATTTATTCATCTTAGATCTCTACTTCTACGTCATCGTCCACCACTCGTGTTGCATATATCTTCACTGGGGATATGACTGGTAGAGTCACCGCCTCCCCCGTTCTCACGTCAAACTGTCCACCGTGACAAGAACAAGTTAATTTATTTCCTTCCAAATGTCCCTCCTTGAGATCACATTGCTCATGTGTACAAACTCCGTCCAGTGCAAAGTATTCTCCATCATAATTTATGATCACTAAGTTTCTACCCCCTATTTCTACACCCACCACTTCCCCAATCGGAACTTGAGCCAACTTCGCCACCTTCATATATTGCATACGCCTCATAATAACACCAGCAAAAACGAGATTAGCTAGTCCTTTAACTCCTTCTTCATTTTATCAACTATCTGTGGGTCACCTACTCTGCTAAACACCTCATTCAAAAAACCCTGAGCAAGAATCTCACGAGCAGCATTTTCTTCCACTCCTCGGCTTTGTAAATAGAATATTTGTTCATCGTCCAGCCTTCCTATGGTTGCTGCATGTGAAGCCTTAACCTCATCAGTTAATATCTCAAGACCCGGTCTTACGTCGGCAAATCCTTGCTCAGATTCCATCAAGATGTTAGCCCGCAAAAAACTTTCACTTAGAGGAGCATCCTTTCCAATTCTCAACAAACCCTTTATCTTTGCGACTCCTTTTCCTTTCACTATTCCTTTTATATACACTTCACCTTGACTGCCGCAAAACTCATGGGACAGCACCAGATCCAAGTCCAACACCTCTTCCTCATCCACCACAAACACTCCCAACACCTCTAGCCTCTTGTCTTCTCCCCTTATCCTAAACTCTTCTTTCCACTCACCACTTCTCATGGCAAATACGACCATTTTCCTGTCATTTTTAGTTAGCTCTACTCTATACATATCTCTGCAAAGTAATCATCCTACACTTCCCTCCATCTCCATCTCCATCAATCGGTTTAGTTCAACCGCATATTCCATTGGCAAGCTCTTTATCACTTGCGAAGCAAACCCATTGATTATAAATGCATATGCCTCTTCCTCAGTCAATCCGCGACTCATGATATAAAACAACTGTTCCTCCCCCACCCGAGACACCGTCGCCTCGTGCTCAAGCACCACATCGCTTTCTTCTATTTTATTTGTAGGGTACGTGTCACTTCTCGCACCTTTACCCAAAAGAAGCGCATCACAGACCACTCTAGATCTCGACCTTTTAGCGCCTTTTGCTATATGAACCATGCCTCTATAGCTTGCTCTCCCCTGGCCACGGCTTATAGATTTAGATGTTATAACAGATGTTGTCTCAGGGCCTATGTGTATCATCTTCCCTCCTGTATCTTGGGTTTGTCCGTCTGCTGCAAACGCCAAGGATATCACTTCACCTCGAGCTCTTCTCCCCACCAAAAAACACGAGGGATATTTCATAGTGACCTTGGACCCCAGATTGCAATCGACCCAAACACCCGTCCCTTCTTCCATTACTTTCATCCTTTTGGTTACCAGGTTATATACATTCTTATACCAATTCTGGATAGTCGTATACTGGACTTTGGCTCCCTTCATAACCACAATTTCAACTACGGCACTATGCAAAGACGAGCCTGTAAATCTAGGTGCAGAGCATCCCTCCACGTAGTGCACATATGACCCCTCATCAGCGATGATTAGGGTTCTCTCAAATTGCCCTGTGTTCTGTGAATTTATACGAAAATACGCCTGTAAAGGCATCTCAACTTTAACCCCCGGCGGTATATATATGAAACTTCCCCCGCTCCATACAGCGGTGTTCAAGGCCGCAAATTTATTGTCCTTGGCCGGAATAACTGTTCCAAAGTACCTCTTCACCAAGTCTGGGTATTTCTTGAGCCCTTCGTCCATTCCCAAAAACACGACTCCTCTCTTTTGAAGATCCGCCAAAAGTTTCCCATACACCACTTCGGACTCGTATTGAAACTTTACTCCAGAAAGATACTCTTTCTCAGCTTGAGGAAGTCCTAACCTTTCATAAGTTCTTTTTATCTCATCCGGGATCTCTTCCCAGTTTTTCTCCCCATCAGTCGGTCTCGTATAATAGTAAATTTCGTTGAAATTAAGGCCCGATAGATCTGCGCCCCAGATAGGCATCGGTTTTTCATTAAAGATTGCCAGTGACCCCAATCTTCTTTCGAGCATCCACGATGGCTCATCTTTCATTTGTGAAATTCGCTCAACTACTCGGGTATCCAACCCTTTTTCGCTCCTAAACACATAATTCTCAGGCTCCGCAAACCCATACTTATATTGATCTACCGCTGCCGTTTTTGTCCCTTTTATCTGAACAAATCTACTCATAGTGTGTTTGAAAATCTATATACCCCCTCTTCTCGACTTCCCTGGCCAGCCCCACAGAACCGCTCTTTACGATCATTCCTTCGTTAAATATGTGAACCCAATCAGGTTTCAAATAAGTTAATATACGGTTATAATGAGTAATTATTATTACAGACGAACGCCTCTCTCTCTTCAGATAGTCTTGAATGACTACTCCCAACTTCTTCAAGGCATCCACGTCAGTGCCACTGTCTATCTCGTCAAAAATCGCTACTCTGGGTCTAAAAACCAACATTTGCAATACTTCCAACTTCTTCCTCTCACCCCCCGAGAACCCTTCATTCAAATTCCTTTTAAGAAACTCCTCCGCTAAACTCAACCGCCCACAATACTCGGTAAGTTCCTCCTTAAACTTCTTCATTGACTGTATCCCGAGAACAGTGCTATGCAACTGATCAGAACTGCCATCTCGACCCACGTAATTTTTCTCCTGAGTTTGAGACAAGACTCCTCTCATCCTCCACAAAAATGACAACACCGATACCCCATCCACGGCTATCGGGTTCTGAAATCCCAAGAATACCCCTCGCCTTGCCCTCTGTGTCACATTCATCTCCAACAAATCCGCCGCGCGAGACCTTTTACCTTTGTCTACAACCTTCAAAGTCACGGCTCCAGACGTTACTTTAAACTTTGGATGCCCCATCAAAGCATATGCTAATGTCGACTTCCCTGACCCATTTGGCCCCATGATCACATGCACCTCACCCTCTGCGATCTTCAAATCTATTCCTTTAAGAATTTCCTTATCATCAACCGAAACTCTCAGTCCTTTAACATTTAACAACCGATTCGCCTCCATAACTAACCAAGCCTGGCCCTCAGCTCTTTCTCAATTAAATCAAAATCCGTTTTTTCAAGCTCGTGCACGTTTCCCTGAAACCCCAGCTTCCAATATTTTGCTGGCCACCTCTTGAGATATATAAGTTTGTCCTTAAACTCAGCAGAAGCTACTCCCTGACCTTCAGGAAACACCAAAATCGGCTTGGTCTTAAACCTGAAAGGGTAGTTAAGTTTTCTTATGGGATCATTCCAAGTACCAGGTTTTTTAGGTTTCCAGGGCTCGTCCCCTGTTTTTGCTACAGAGTATTCACCTACAGCCTCAAGAATTCCTACAAAATTACCCTCCTTGGTAAGATAGTAGACTAGCCTATCTCCCGACCGGACACTAGACGCAGCCTTCTCCCATTTTGGCTTCATTCCAGCCAACTTAAATCCCATCTTTCGACTTATCTCAAAATTGTCCCTACTAGTCACAATCATCCAGTAATTCATATTCCCCGACATTATACCTCTCCCTCTACCCAGACCATTCACAAATTACCTTATTACCAAACATTCGTTTCAAATTTCAAATTGTAAATTTCAAATTCCATCTAGTATCAAATTTAAACTCTATCTTGACACACCAAAACATTAGCGCTTACACTAGATCCAATGTCCAAGATCTTTTCGCTGAGAAATATAGCTGCGAGTTCATTCGCCCTTGCCACCCTAGCTACAGCCACTCCCGTATTTGCAGCCCCTTCCCTTCAAATTATAAGCCCCACCGAAAACCAAAAGGTAGAATCTGACAAAATTACGGTTTCCTGGAAACTTACTGGCTTTACTCTAGTAGATTATGCAAATAACCCCAGGAACAAATTTGGACAAGGTCACCTACACCTCTGGCTAGATGAAAGTGCTCCCTCAGCTGCCAACTCCACCAAGATCACGACAGGCAACTCGTATACTTTCGAAAACGTAAAATCAGGCAAACATACTCTCGTTGTTGAACTTCAAAATAATGATCATTCTTCTCTAAAACCGCCTGTTAAGCAAACAATCCATTTTGAGACAGTTGCCCCCGTATTTGTTAACCCCAAACTCCCACAAAATGACGTGACTCTATTTCTCATCCTAGTCGCGATTGTACTCGTTGGGGGTCTATGGTATTTCCTTTCCCCAGAATCAGACCCCGCAAATTCTCCCGCTCCCACTAGGAATACAAAGAAATCGTCAGCCACCTCCAAAAAACGAAGAAAATAAATCTCCTCTTCGTTTAGTCACCTATACCTAAACCCCGACACACCTAAGTTACTTAGCTACGGCCATCGCAAATCTTCTAGACACCTCGCCCCAGTTAAGCACATTCCACCAAGCCTTTACATAATCACCCCTCATGTTCTGATACTTCAAATAGTAAGCGTGTTCCCATACGTCCAACCCCAAGATTGGAACCGCACCCAGCATTAGAGGATTATCCTGATTAGGTGTATGTAAATACGCCACCTCTTTAGTATCAGGATAATAAGCCAGCCAGGCCCATCCGCTCCCAAATACCATCAACGCCTCAGCTTCGAAATGTTTTTTGAATTCCTCCAATCCTCCTTTACTGTTTACCCACTCAAGAAACTCTCCCTTAGCTTCTTCTCCACGACCTTCAGGAGCCATCATTTGCCAAAACAAGCTATGATTATAATGTCCCCCACCATTGTTCCTAACTTTCGTCCTCACAGTTTCAGGCAATTTATCCAGACGCTTCAGTATTTCTTCTACCTCTTTGTCCTTATATTCAGCTACATCGGTAAGCGCATCGTTTAGATTCTTCACATAAGCGCCATGGTGCTTATCATGATGTATCTGCATTGTCCTCTCGTCAATAAACGGCTCGAGACCGTCATACCCATATGGCAAATCAGGCAAAGTAAACACGCCTTAATATATCCCCCCGCAACCCCAAAAAACAAGTCCCGATTTATTCTTTCTTTTTGTCCAGCCTATCAAGTCGGAGCACTTTCACCAAAATATAGACCACTGCCGAAATCACTGCAAAATCAATCAAAGAACCTACAAAATTCCCCCATCTTATTCTCACTCCCGCAACTCGAAACGACGCATCCTGAAGCGATGAAGTGAATCCCAACATAGCCCCCACCACTGGGTTTACTATATCAGTCACCAAAGAAGTAACCAGTTTGGTCACAGATCCTCCCAAGACAAACCCCACTGCCAGTCCAACCACTCCTTGTTCTCGAATAAAATTAAGAAATCCTCTCATCTCTCAACATCATACATTGCCGACGCAAACTACCCAATCAACGAGTTCAAAAACCAACCAACCAGAGAAAGTATCAAACTAAACAAAAACGCACTCCCAAACCCTCCTATTGTAAACCCAGGCACCAAATTGCTTACCAAGATTACCAAGAAGGCATTGATTACCAGTGCAAACAGTCCCAAAGTTAGAATCGTCACAGGCAGAGTCAAGAAAATCAACACTGGCCGTAAAACAGTGTTAACTACTCCCAAAAGCACAGCCACAACTAAGGCAGTCACCCAATCATCAACCCTCACCCCAGGAACCACCTTGGCACTCACCACAACAGCCAAGGTATTTACTATCAAATATCCCAAGATTCTCATTTCTTCTCTTATCTTATCAAACAATAAGCTTTTATGGCAATTCCTTTACCTCATCAACGTACAAAACTGTCCCCGAATATTGTCCCGCAACCTCGACGTTCTTTCCTTTAAAATCATCAAAGGATATTTTTACTGGAACTACTCCAATTGTCCGACCATCTTCTGTTGCCAATACATACTTATACTCACCACCTCCCGAAATACTTTTAAGCTCTCCAGTGAGCTTTACACTCCCTTGCGCATATTTATTCTCTCCTTCTACTTGCAGATTTCGGTAAGCATAGAAACCCACACTTCCGCCAGCCACTATCAAAAGTAGAATTATTATCCAAACCCACCTCATATATTTATTATTATGATATCAAAGCATCGCCCCACAACACTAGCCCTCGTACGATTATGCCGTTCGCTTTACTCGCTTCATCCTGTCACTCTTGATCTTTTCCATCTGCTCCCTCTTCTCCTTCTTACCAGCCATTATGCCATCCACCAGCATTTGACACTCCCCATCGGGACATAACATCTCCACATGTGTCACTTCCACAAAACCGGTAAAGGTCTTAACCTTCTCTTTCCATCTTTTTGAAAACACCCGCTCTTTCCCACACCTCACACACAAGCTCGAGTAGTTTATCTCAGTCCTTTTTTCTTTGGTCTTAAGTGTATTGATCAAGTCTAAAACCTCTTTCTAAAACCTTCATTTTTCCTTCTGTCAAAACCCCCCCGACTATCTCTCCTGCCACCAGTATTACCTCTTCCAGCCCAGTTTCCAGATCCCCCTCTTGGTCTATCTCCGGCAACTTTGGGCAAAGATTCTCTCACACCCATCTTTCTTCCTTCAATCTCATAACCATTAAACATCTCAATTGCCCTATTTCCGTCTTCATCACTCCCCATTTCAATAAATGCAAACCCTCTACTTTTACCAGTGACTCTGTCTTTGGCAATACTCACAGATACTACACCACCAGCCTCGGAGAAAACTTTCGCCAAGGTATCCTCACCCACTGAAAAAGGTAAATTCCCTACAAATAAACTTTTTGCCATGCTCTATAGTAATGTTGCAAAGCGAAGTCGTCTTAGCTCTAACCCGCACAACTTGATAGACACTATACCACGCTACGAAGCAAATAACAACCATTCTCTCACGGCGCTTCGTGGAAACTACCTATTCGGATACTCAATTGCAAGCACGCCTGTCGACTTTGACAAGTCGATATCTGATATTTTAGTTACAAATGGCCCCCAGTATGGATCATGTATAAGCATCTTTCCATCTGTATCTCTACCCAGTACCAATACAAAATGATCCACCATTTCCTTCCCTCCGTACCACCATTTAAAGTCTACAGCTCCTTGCACCATAACCATTTTGCCCTCATCAATTGCCTTCTCAATTGCAGGGACAGACACCACAATTGGAGTTACACTAATTCCATAATCCTCGAATATGGATAAATAATCATTGGCATAAGTGCCACCCCGAGTAAGCGTCGAGAAATATTTTTGATTTATTTCAAACGGAGTAACTTCTTGTTCCTGAGTACCTGCGCGAAACATGGAAATTACCGACGCTGCAACCGTCTGCCCACATCCTCTTATACCAAACAAGGGAATTTTCCCTCCCACCAAAGCTATATCATTAAGTAATTTTCCTCCCCACCTCGGATCCTGTTGTCTATACAGAGGTATTATGTAATCCCCCCACTCAAACTCCAATTGCTTATTAAGTGGTGGGATATGTGACCCACCATTTTGGTCAAAATAATAAAAGTCGTATGATTCATCACGATATTTTATAGCCACCCTATATCTGTCCTTTCCCACCGCAATTGGATTGCCCGCTACTTGCAATCTATCCAAATCAAGCTGGATATCTGCTTGGTCAAACCGAGCATCATCAGCAACCATTGTCGTTTGATAGTCGGTAATTTCTACTAAGCCGGGAGCAACAGAATCTCCTACTCCCTCAAAACTATCAGGGGTATAGACAATCATTGCCCCCACATAATCAAACTTCTTTCCCGTATATCTCGTGGGGTCACTCATAATATTAGCCGATTGCTCAAAAAACACGGTGTCATAGTTAGGATCTGCTGGATCAAGATAAAAATATGAATCGTGATAGTAGACGCTCTCGTGTCCATTCACCTCACCCACCCCAGCAGCCACACTCCAATGTTGGAATCTTCTCCCCTTGGCATTCGTTCCAATAAGTGCGACCATTAGTCGCTCGTTTGGTTTAAGTCCCCGCACCACATCCGCAACCGTATACTCACTCAGCAGCACATCGCGGTACTTAAGACCGAAATGATCAAACGCCGCCTTCATTGTAACCGGACCTGCTCCATAGCAAGTCATCACCACCCTCTTTCCCTCCGGCAAATTAGGATATATATCACTAATCAGAACATCAGGCGTAATCCCAGGTTGCCCCACCAACTTTACAAATACATCCGGCGGGACCAGTTCATTTAGAACATAGGAGGTCGATGTAGCGTTACAAGATGAAGAACCCATGTAATTTCTGTATTGGTTTTTACACCCTCCAGGAAGAGGGGTCTCAGCCCACTTCTGAGTACAATTAAAGACTACTTTGTTATTCTCGTCATAGATCTTACACCTCTGGTTAAAAACCACGTCCTCCCAGGGGTTAAGCAATTCTGGGACCATGGTCGGCGGTTCTATCGTCGGCAAACCCACAATCCATTCCCCGTCCGACTGGACATCAAGATTAAATGAGTCATCGGGCTCCTGCTCTTCCAGAAAAGAGTCCACTACATCCACTCCCACTTCATCGTAATCGGCAACCTGTGAAGGAATCGGTTGAGGAGAATCGGCAACAGGAACAGAAGTTGCATCACTTGCACCAGCATCTCGAGCGCACGCTGAAAGAAACAGACTCAAAGCCAAGGTCGCCCTTAACCATTTCCTCTCTTTCATTACCCTTATTTACTTTTATCACACCCAACCCAAAGGCCGCAATATTTCAATCTATTCTCTATCCACCCATATCATTATTTGCACCCAAAAATGTAAAATATCATCACCATATGTCCGTAAAAAAACATTTTGAGACCATAGCTCAAAACTATGATACCTACAAACACCGAAATTCTTACTATTATCTCCACCTCAAGCAACTCACCTCAACACTTATTCCACCTCGCCACAAGGTCCTCGATTTTGGCTGTGGAACTGGAGACGTCCTTTGCTACCTTAAACCCTCAGTCGGACACGGAGTCGATCTCAGTCAAAATATGGTCGAAATTGCCCGCTCCAAACATCAGCACTCACGTTATCTGAAATTCGCCAACTCAACACGGGACCTTCCTTCTACACGCTACGACTACGTTCTTATGTCCGATGTTATAGAGCACTTAGAGAATCCGCTCTCCTCCTTCAGTCTCTTATCTCAACTGATGAACCCAAAAACTCAATTGGTCTGCACCATGGCCAATCCCTTGTGGGAACCAGCCCTTCAAATAGCTGAAAGGCTAAACTTAAAAATGCCAGAAGGACCACACAACAGACTGAGTCTTGAGACTATCAAGAACATTTTAAAAAAAGCTGGTCTTAAAATTATCCATCACGATTACGCCCTGCCCATTCCCATATGGATTCCAGTGATTAGTGAGGTTATAAATGGCTTATCATTAGGAAAATTATCAAAATATGCCTTCATCGAATATTTCATCGCCATCAAAGAAAACCACTAAGTTACTATTTTTAATATCTCTGCTGGTTTGCCTCGTTCTCTCCCTCCCTGTCGCAACACCTCCCAACAACGCCTTTTATAATATAGACCCTGATATTCCCTATCTAGCAAACGGCCTCAGTCTCACAGCAGTCAATCAAGTCAGCTTCACCAACCACCCAGGCACCCCCTTAATTCAATTTCTTTCTCTAAGCCATATTCCTCTGCGCGCGCTCTCCAAAATCGCCAAAAGGCCATTTATCCCTCTGGCTCTTGAGAATTACTCCTATCTCGTCTGGTACCACCGCCTCATCATGTTTTTCTTGTTTACATTCTCACTCTTCTGCCTAACCTGCATCTGGCGCAAGATATCTATGTCTATACCAGCCGTGATCACCGGCATTGGCTTGACCCTTCTCTATAGCAGCATAGTTGCCCTACCAACAGGCATCTGGGCAGAAAGTTTCCTATTTGCTCTATTCCCTCTATGGCTCCTCACCTACTATTTAGCCACTATCCATCCCACCTCAACTCGCCTTTTACTTTTAGGATCCATAACCGGAGTCATGCTTGCCACGAAATTTACCTCCCTATCTCTAATCATTGCATCAATCATAGTTATCCTATTTGAAAAGGACAGCCAAAAGAAATTGACGGCCAAATTAATATCTCTTTGTATATTCTCCTTAAGCACCATCGAAGGTTTCATTGTAGGCACCTGGCCAATTGTCACCAAATACCCCATCCTCTTTTCGTGGACCAAAACCCTCGTCTCCCACGCCAACCTTTATGGCAAAGGAGCAACTTCTGTTATTGACCCCGCTCTCTATTTTCGCTCACTCAGCGCCATAGTTGACAATAACCAGATGATGCTTCTAGTTACTTTTACTTGCATACTAGTTCTTTTTTTAATCAACGCCCAAAAAAGTCTTCGCTGGAAAGCCCTTGGCATCGCCTCTCTGACGGGTTTTGCTGTCCTTGTTAAATTTCAGATGGACTACTATCAAATAATTAATTACATGGGGCTTATCACTGTCTCCGTATTTGTGATCTCTCGCCTTAGGGTTAAACAGCAATACATACTCTTGGCATTCATCTCAGCCTATTCTTTAACTGGCCTAATCCCCAAAGAACAAATAATGCGAAAACAGGTAAACGAATCCGTAAAGCTCGCATCTTTCATTAAATCTCGGCCCCAAGCTGGCATCATTGTCTGGGAATGGGCCAGATCCAAAGAATTCGCTCTACTTTGGAGCAAGCATTGGTCGGGAGAATCACTCACTCCCCGTATTAATTCCCTTTTCCCCAATCTCTATAGCCTAGATTCCCTAGATACAATAAGCGGAACTTCCGGAAAACACCCAGTCATGGATATCTGCTGGAATACTCTCTATATCCAAAAGGTCTCGTATCCTGAATTTATCAAAGAAAACCCCCAGGCCAAGAATCTGCCAAGTGAAGAGATCCCAGACACCTCCATCCTCATGGTCAAAAATCCCCAATGCACCCCTACCTCCCCTTAAATCTCCCTATTCATAAATCAACTTCACTTCCCCCACAACCCCAATAACCACTCCCACCAACTTCTGGAAGTCTCGGCACCTTGGACTTTTGGTTTACATGTACTACCATCCCAACTTCCACCACTCGCAGCGCATTGAGCAGCCGGATCATACTGATTCTGGGCGGGGGGATTACTCGACTGCGATTGCGGTTGAGGAGAACCACATTGGCAATTACACATATCTCCGTTCCAGTTGCAGCTTCCCCCACATGCCCTACACCCAGCTTCTTGTGATTCCCGAGTCATTGATCCCGCGGGAGGCGATCCGCCACCGTTGGGATTAGGAGATACATAACCCCGGCAATTACACCATGATCCGTTGCTCCAATCGCAAGTACCCCCACCGGCCCGACAACCTGCTTCTTGCTGTTCTCGCGACATGCTATTTCCATAGTTGTTTGTCCCCGAAGACCCAGAGTTACCCCCAGGCGAAGCGGGGCTATAACTACCACCTCCACTGTTCACAACAGGCACAGCTGTCGGCACCACCGGTGCACTATATCCCTTACAATTACATATTCCGTTGGCATTCCAATCACACGCTCCTCCACCCGTCTTACAGTAATACTCCTGTTGCTCTCGTGACATCCTATTTCCATAGGACCCAGAATTATTCGAGGCAGGTTGAGAAGGACCAGGAGACATAGAACTATTGGAGGGCATATTATAACCCCCACACTTGCAAGATAAATCCATCCACATACAACCCTTCTTCCCACACTCTATTGCCGGGCCATCCGTCCCAGCACAATCACAGCCATTCCCGGTCCATTTACACCCCCCAGCATTACATGAATTTTTGTACTCCTCTTTATTAAATTCCCCCGAAGTACTCACTGGGGTAGAACATTTACATGTACCACCAAACCATACGCACCCGTTATATTTCACACATTCCTGAGCCGGATCCCCTCTCCTTACAGCCGAACCGTTATCAACCCCAGGTGCGCCACTACACGTGCAAGTATTATTCCCCCAATAACAACCAGAAGTTCGATTACACATATCAACTGGGTTATATTTTTGTACATTTTCTTGATACTGCCCTACAAACCCACACTCTTTGGGATTCTTTTCGCAATAGGACTTACAAGACTCCTCACTATCACATCCACCAGGTCCACTAAATTTAGCCCCAGATCCCGCCGCTGCATAACTCTTGCAAATAGTGTAGTTTGAGGGGTCTGAGCAAAATGTCCTACATGTCTGTTCATTGGTACATCCACCAGGCCCGGACCTCATCTCTCCACCTCGCAACCCAGCTTGCCTAGCAAATTCAGAGCACTTCTGTCGGTTCTGCTCCTGCTCACACAACCCCTTACAATCAGACACGTTATCACAACCCAGCGTTTCTTTTGCCTTCTCAACCACTGGCGCTCCGGCAGGGTTTCCTAGTTGTCCACCACCCAGCTCATACTTCTTAGCAAAGCTACTACATCTATCATAATTAGCCGACTGCTCACACAGATTCCTACACGACACCTCGCTATCACAGCCCAACTCACCCTTGGCCTTAGAAAGCGCCTTTTGCTTATTTTCCTCTTGTTGCTCGGGTTTATAAAATCCCTTCTGTTTGGCATATTCGATGCAAACAGTGTTATTCACCGGATCATCACAAAAACTCCGACACTCAGATATGTTTTTACAACCTCCAAGCTCAGTTATTGGGAACTTTACCCCGTGTTTTTCGGCCGCCTGCTCCTCAGAAACTCCCTGAGCCAACGCAACATTACCTCCCCAAGAAGATATACCCACGATCGCCGCTAAAAACAGCCCCAATCCTATAAATATGTTTAGTGTGCGTCTCATTTCAAAGCATCAAACGGATTCCGATATCCCGAAAAAGGGTTTGTATATTGGGAACTCTTGTCAAAAGGGTTTTGATATTCAGATTTAAGCTCAACTGTCGGCTCTTTCTTCACAGTCTTAGCATATGGAATAAGGGGGGCCAACGAAGTAGGAATTTTCCCTGATCTGCCCAAAACCACCACAGCCACTACTATCACTCCTAGCAATAACAACAAAGGAATAAGTGCAACATTCCCTTTCTGAGGCATTAATCAATTATGAGATCCAACACACCCACCATGTCAAGTATCCAAAGGTGCTCGTAACTCTTCACTCTCAGTAAACAACCTCAATAATTCATTCAGTTGAAATATTGTCGGGATCAAGGGGTGTCTTTCTTCAGATTTTCTATTAATCCAAACCGCTTGTACCCCGCATTCCGCGAGTCCTTCCACAATCGATCGTTTGTCGTCAACTACAACCGAGCCTTTAGGTAATCGGCAAATCACTTCATCCGTCAATTTTCTTTCAAAGATATAGATGTTCTGGGGAAGAAAATAATTTACTATCCCCATGCGTTCGAGTTTGTTCCTTTGAAAGTTCAAATCGCCCTCAGAATAAACTCCCAATCCCACTTTACATCTAAGTCTCTCCAATACATCGATTGTATCCGGGAATAAAGATTGCACATAATATTCATTATTCATCAAAAACTCATCCAATAAGACAAGGGGTGAAACACCAAACACTCTCCCGATCCAAACCACATAGTCTATGGCCCTGAAATCGATACCCGATGCAAGCGTGCTTATGTATTCTTCCTCTGCCAATTCAAACTTCTCCAATTGAACTCCTGTTTTAACTGCTAAACCCACGCTCGTTAACTTACCAAAGTGATCCGTATCAAATATTGTCCTATCGATATCCAACAACACCGGACCCTCAACTTTCATTTTGGTATTTTATCACCGAGACCCCAAGTTCCTTATACTTAGTATAATAAGTCATATTCAAATCATCAGATGAAATTAAACCAGCTTACCCCAGAGGAAAAATCGGTTATCAAGGACAAAGGCCAAGAAACACCCTTTACCGGTGAATATGATGATTTTTTCGTGGAAGGGACTTACATCTGTCGCCAATGCGATACCCCTCTGTATATCTCAAACGCCAAATTTCACTCAGGTTGCGGCTGGCCAAGCTTTGATCAAGAAATCCCTGGAGCAGTCAAAAGGCTTCCCGACCCAGATGGCGATAGGACAGAAATAGAGTGTGCCACTTGTAGTGCTCATCTGGGTCACGTCTTTCTAGGAGAAGGATATACCAGCAAAAACACTAGACATTGCGTTAACTCTATCTCTCTCAAATTTATCCCCAAAGAAAAACATGAATAACTTCGAGTTAGCAACCTTTGCTGGCGGATGTTTCTGGTGTACGGAAGCAATTTTCAAGCGCCTCAAGGGGGTTGTTTCAGTTATTCCTGGTTTTACGGGAGGAACGATAGATAACCCCTCTTATGAGCAGGTTTGCGAAGGCAACACTGGCCATACCGAGGCCATCCAGATCAAATTCGATCCGGATCAAATACCCTTCGATAAACTGCTCGATATTTTCTGGCATACCCACAATCCCACCACCGTGAATCAGCAAGACAATGATGTCGGGCCAGAATACAGATCTGCCATCTTCTATCACAACGAAGAACAAAAAGAGGCAGCCCAGAAATCAAAAGCAAAACTGGAAAAAGAAAATGTTTATACCGATCCTATCGTCACTCAAATCTCACCCTTAACCAAATTCTATCCAGCAGAAAACTACCATCAAAATTACTTCGAAAAAAACCAAGGTTCTGTTTACTGTAACGTAGTCATCAATCCCAAAATCGAAAAGCTCTTAGAGCTCTACAGGAAAGAAGTAAAGGACGAATACAAATAGTGTGCCCTAAATAATATCTGCGATTTTAGGTTTCACCAGGTTTATATAATCAGCAGATTTCATACTTATAGAAAATCTTCTATCCCCTGCGTTAAAGATAATCTTCTCGTTTTCCAAAAGCTTGGAATCAACAATTACTTCCAAATTAAACAAGTTTCCAAACGGCGGCACTCCTCCCACAACCACTCCCTGCGTTATCTCACTTACTTCGTCTTCTGTAGCAAAACGCAACTCTTTAGTTCCTAGCAACTTTCTAACCTTCTCTCCGTCAAATCGCGAATCACCTGGAATCACCAACATCACAAAAACACCATCCGCATTCTTTTTCGCTTTAACAATCAACGCCTTTGCCCCTTGATGCAAAACATATCCAGACCTTACCTTAGCGGCTTCCTCGCTCGTTCTTACCGGTTCATGCTCAAACGTCTCAAACCAACAGCTCCTTTCAGTTAACAGGGTCTTTATCTTCTCAACCAAAGGGTGATATTCCATAAATCATCTTCCTCTTCTTTTCTCTTTAAATCCCAATTTCTCACCAATTCTAAATTGAACCAAGCTGTAGATAACCGTGTTAATCACTAATATATAAACAACAAATCCATAGTGCGCAAATGTCCATTCTTTTAGGGTCAACAAAGTGAGAATTATCCCGACTACTGTTGCCATCCAAGGCCAGGCAATTTCCGTATCTGGATATTTGTAGGCCTTAACCACAGTAGGCACAGATGCCAAACCATCAGCCAAAATACTAAAAATTATCGCCAAATTCCCCACCTTCGTTATTAGCCATAAAATTAAACCAATTACCGACAGAAACCCGCAAACTAGGTCAAACTTAGTTACTTCCCACCTTGCCTTCTTGTTCACAAAAGAAGCAAAAAACACCATTATTGGCCAAAACCCAGTACTAAAGGTCATAAGTGAGGCCAATCCCACTCCCTGTTTAACCTCAGCTGCAAAAGCTATGAAAGGAGCTATCGACCACAGTAGAAAAGATACTCTGTTGGGTTTAACTCTTCCCCTTATTGTGTCAATCAAATAAGCAAATGCACCAACAGCTCCTATAAGAGACCCAACAATTACAAAATTTGCATTCAACACTGCTAAAGTATACCAACTACAGACCTTCTCTTAGTGGCCAACTCTCTAAACACCCTTCCACGGACTCATCAACTGGAAATAATTTCCATCCGGATCGGCAAAAGTTGCAATCCACATACCACTCATTTCATATGGCTCTTTCACGACACTAGCCCCAATTCCCGCGATCCGCTCAAACTCTTCCTTCACCTTCTCGGTCTCAAAGTTAAACATTACTCTTCCTGGATCTTTTGCCGCACCTTTCATTTCAGAGTGCTCACCCACCGACAGAAATGCACTTCCTACTTGCCACCCATACCAGCTACCCTCCACCATGTCTGGGGCAACTCCCAAAACTTTCTCATAAAACTCAGCCAAGACTTTAGGCTGCATCGACCCCAACATTATAGAATTCAAATTAAGCATAGCTCATTATACCCCAAACTAATCTACAAAACTTAAGGCAATCCCTTTCTTTCCCGCCCGTCCAGTTCTTCCAATCCGGTGTACATAATCTTCATATGTCTCAGGAAGATCATAGTTGATGACATGACTAACGTCAGAAATATCCAAACCCCTAGAAGCGATATCCGTAGCCAAAAGTATGGATACTTTGTTCTGTTTAAACTCCATCAAGGCTTTCTGCCTTTGATTTTGATTTTTATTTCCATGCAAAGCCGCTATGGCAAATCCTCTTCTCTTTAGCTCCTTAGATAATTTTTCTATCCCCCATTTTGTGCGGCCAAAAACCAATACCTTGTTAAACTCATCCTGAATTAGAAGGTCATGAAGTACATCTAGTTTTTCTCTTCCGTGAGTTTGGATAATGTCTTGGTCTACATTTAGAGCCGTCTCTCTGGTCTTAACCTGCAAACTCACAGGATTACGAAGAAACGTGCTCATAACCTGGGTAACGCTAGGTGAAAGGGTCGCTGAAAAAAACAAAGACTGACGTTCTTTCGGCAATGCACCGACGATAAACTGCACATCTCTGATAAATCCCATGTCAAGCATCCGATCAACTTCATCCAAGACTATATTGGCAAACAGTCCAAAGTTCAACTTTCCTTGCTTACTCAAATCTTTGAGTCTGCCTGGTGTACCTATGACTACATTAGGATTTCTTCTCAAACTCTCTATTTGCCTCCCAATGTTAACCCCTCCAATACACAGGGTAGAACTAATATTTAGATATTGGGCAAAGGCCCACAGCTCTTCATTAATCTGCACCGCCAACTCCCGTGTGGGAGCCACAATCAAAACTCTCTGATTTCTATCGCGGTATATCTTATCCAGAAGTGGAATTAAAAAAGCAGCAGTTTTCCCAGTACCTGTATTAGCGATACCCACCACATCGCGTCCCTCAAGGATTTGGACAATAGCCTGATCTTGAATCGGTGTCGGGGTAGTATAACCGCGCGCCTGTATATTTCTCTTCAACTGATCACTGATCGCAAAATCTGCAAAAGCATATTTTGGCAGATATTCCTCACTAGCTTCTCCGACAGCTTTCTGTACCAGCAAACGTGGGTCAATCTGTCTGATCTTACGACCTTTTTGACGACCAAGACTTCTATTATTCCTATTTCCTCCAAACGAGTTAAAGTTTCTTTGATACATGATAATGTCTGGGATTGGAACAACAAAACTGCTTAAGATAGGAAGAGGTATTCTGAAAAAGAAGAAAGATACAAAAAGAAGAAAAATACTGTAGGGTATCTTTATCTTGAGCTTCCCAAAATATATTCAAACATAAGCAGATTTGTTGCTTCAATCTGCTACTAACTTGAGCTAGTATACACCCCCCACTTGCAGATGTCAAGTACTATAGGACGCGACCTGGATGAGTCAGTTCACCCAATCGCAATCATCCTCTTAAGAGACAGCTCTGCTTTAACTCTTATCTCCTCTGGGATCTCGATTGCATATCTATTGTGCAAAAGCGCATTTCTAGTATCCTCCAGAGTTATCTGATTCATATGAGGGCACCTTACACTGCACAGCCGAAGCATATCTTCTGACAAGTGTGGTAAAGAAGCGACGATATTATCCCCCATCGAGCACTCAGTAAGAAGCAAGATCCTTCTTCCTTGAATCTTCTCTACGTACCTTATCATCGCAGTTGTACTTCCTGAGAAATCAGCCTCGGCAATTACCTCTGGACTACACTCAGGATGAGCCAATACCAACACGTCAGGAAATTGAGCCCTGATATTCTGTATATCCTCTACATTAAACTTCTCGTGTACTTCACACCTCCCTTTCCATCCCACCATCTCATACTGCAATCCCGAGTTATCGATACGAATTTTTCCTTTAGTAGGAAATATAATTCTCTTTCCCGTCTCCTTTGCTACATTACTCGCGAGGTACTCGTCCGGCAAAAATATCACTTTTTCAGTTCCAAATTCTCGGGCCGCCCATTCCACCACAGCCGATGCATTTCCAGATGTGCAACATACATCGCTCTCAGCTTTCACATCCGCATATGTGTTTACATAACTAACCACAGGCACCCCAGGGAACTCCTCTTTTAGCTGCAAAACGTCCTTGGCCGTGATACTCGAGGCGAGCGAGCACCCTGCCTTCTCCGATGGCAAAAGCACCATCTTGTGAGGATTAAGTATCTTTGCAGTCTCCGCCATAAATCTCACCCCACAAAAGACAATCACATCCTTTTCGGTCAGTGCTGCCCTCCTGGACAATTCAAGCGAATCTCCTCGAAAATCCGGTATTGGTGAGTTGTATAGCGCCGGCTCCATATAATTATGAGCCAAAATGATCGCATTCCGTTCTTTCTTTAGTTGCAATATCTCCTCGACAAGTGCAGATTTGATCTCAAGCTCCACATCTGGCACCAACTCCGCAGGCAACTTCGCCCTCATTCCCGCAAATATCTCAGTCCTGTTCATTCTTGTGTTAGTGTAATACTTACACTGATACTTGTCAAGTTGATATAATACTTCACCATGTCCTCTATCGAAACAAAGAATATAAACGTAAACGGCCTAAACATTCAGTATCTTGCGGCAGGCAACAGGGACCCACTTCTTCTACTTCACAGTTGGCCCACTTGTAGCGCTATCTACTCCCGATCTCTTCCGATTCTCGCTCAGACATATCGCTGTATTGCCCCCGATCTCCCTGGTTTTGGGAAATCAGATCAACTACCAGAGAATCACAATTACTGGTCTTATGCTACATTTATCAAAAACTTCATGGACAAGATGGAAATCCCTCAAGCCAACATTGCCGCCGTTTCATTTGGTGGCGCAGTAGCCTTGATCTTTACCAGCCTCTTTCCAGAACGAGTTAAATCCCTGGCCCTAAACAGTCCTCCTCTTTACTACAAGAAAGAACTGAGAAGTGTTCAGAAAATAGGACTACAGGCAATGAGGCTTTCCCCTGCTGTTAGATCGCTAATGTTTTGGGCAGTGAAAAACGAACTCCCACTAGCATATAAAGTTCTGGGCAGAGATGTCCCAACCCGTGGGCCAGAAGCTGATGTATTCCAACACGCCAAAAACAGCCAACTTCGCGCAGTTTTTGATTCGTTAGAATCATTAATGGAAACCAACATTGAACCGGAACTTGACAAGGTATCGGCGCCTACCTTGGTCTTTTATGGAAGTAACGACGACAAATATATCAAGAGTGCAAAAGTTATCTCTGCGAAAATACAGCAAGGTAAACTTCTAGAAGTCCCAAATGCCAACCATCACCTGGTAATAGATATGCCAGACCTATTTGCCTCTACTCTAATCCATCACTTCAGCTCAATATTTCCTCAAGATTCTTAAGGGTAGTATGCCACTTCCAGTTTAATTCCGTCCGGGTCCTCAAAAAACACTGCGTAATAGTCCTCGTCATATTCTGGAAACGCTTTAGGTGTTTCATACAGGGTAACCAATTTATTGGATTTCACGAACTCATCATGAAACTTGTCCACTTCTTCCTTGGAATTAACTCTAAAAGCAATGTGATTTAAACCAGTTCTCCTCCGACTGTATCCTTGACCTGATCCATCCTCTGGGGTTTTCTCAAACCAAAGACTCGTGCCATTATTGACAAAGGCAAATCCCCAATCCTTCTTTACCGTCTGCGTATAACCCAAATACTCCAAAAGTTTTTTATAAAACTCGTACGACTTATCTAAGTCCGAGGCGTACAAATATATGTGTCCAATTCTTGAATTCATTGATTCTTGAATTATACCAACCAGCACAACTTGTGCATAATTGAAAATAACCACAAATGAAATATATACTAAGTTCAGGAATATGAGTGACGTCAACAACATTGGTAAACTGTTCGCACTCGGATTCCTGGCCTTAGGAGCAATTTCATTATTATTCGGGTTCCGTTATCTAACTGGACGCCAGAAATTCCAAAGCGGCAACCTGGTTTATATTATCAGCGAAGAACTATCAAGAAAGCTCCTGCCGAAACATATCGCAAAAGGAGCTCAACTAGCTATCCAAAAAGGAATAGGTCTATTGCTCGCGCTGTGGGGTTTGTGGCTACTGGCATACGGATTAATGACTCTCTTAGTCAAATGAAATTACTAAAAATAAATCACGTTAAATACGGTCTAATTATGGTTACGATACCCACAATCTGTCTCCTGATTATGGAATTAACGGGTCAAAACCAAACATTTGATAATAAATCCCCCTTCCAGCTAATCTTCATGTTTGTAGCCCCCTTAGTTGTGTGGACCCTAGGAATACGAGCCAAGAAAAAGGCTCTTAAAAATAAGCTTAGCTTCAAGCAAGGCCTGTCTGAAGGGTTCAAGATTTCCCTTGTCTACGCGGCCGTATCTCCATTCATGTTTATGGCTTATTACTTGTTTGTTAACCCAGAAATCATAAACTACGTCAGGTCTGCTTATCGCATAACAGGCGCAACAAACAACATGGTCATCCTAGTTGACATGGTAGTGCAATTCGTTACAGCCACCCTCTTCGGTACAATCTACTCCGCCATCATAAGCTTCTTCCTGAAATCGAAATAGGCATCACCTTTCAACATCTCCAGTTTGTTAATCAGTTGGCTGTTGTTCGCCGGAAAGTACGCGTATTAACTTAACAATTCCCCAGGCCAAAACAGCGTATACAACAATTGCGACTAATGTTGACGGCTCAAGAACTGATGTTGTTTCAATGCCTTGTGAGAAACCCCTACGAAATATTCCTTCAAAGGGGACTATAAAAACTCCAGTTAGGCCGTAAATTAAACCCACAAAGGTACTTGAGACACTCGCCCCCGCCAATTTAAAGACTAGACGAAAAGCCAGAAGTGTTTCCAATACTCCAAAAAAGAAATAGATCAAGTATTCAATCGTCTGAGAATTAGTTGCCCGACTTTTGACAGGACTCGTCCTGTCTGTGTTTGCACTATCCTTTTGTGTAGTTATAGTCTCTTTTACAATTTCTGACATATTTTCTCACCCCCTTTGCTTTTAGCATCCTCATGCTCACCTTATCTATTTCGCATCATGCGACCAAGGTAGATAACAACAACTGCGCCAATCACGGCAACAACCAGACTATATAAATTAAACCCCGTAATACCAGATTGACCAAACAGATTCATGAGAAAGCCACCCACAACAGATCCCACCACACCCATAATTATGTCCGACAAGGTGCCTTGGTTGGAATCGGTTTTCATAATGACAGATGCAATCCATCCTGCCAAAGCTCCAAAAATTATCCAAAGTATAATACCCATCGTTTATTCACCACCTTTCAATTAGCAGATTTGTTTAATCTGCCACACCTTCCTCAAGTGTAGCACTCCCAGAGAAATAGATATAGACGTTACTTTATCCTGCTGAAAAGTCTGGACTCACAACACCACCGTAATCCCCCTCTCAACGTCCACAGATTTAATATTCTCCAAGCAATTGTCGAATAGCATTCCTTTGCCATTCCAATTCCGAAGTTCCCTTCTCTTCTCTGTTCAGCGCAGTATAAATTTGAAGCTCAACCTTTTCCAGACAGTCTCTCAAACTAGACTCATCCATCTCCCCGATGAACTTAAGATAGTGGCTTCTTCTCTCCAATGTATCTTCTGCCGTTAAACCAAACAGGGACGTCTTCATCTCACTCAAAGGACGTCCTTCTTCCAAGAGTTTCTTACCCTCTCTGGCTCTATCCATATGATTCTTCGCGATTTTGATTGATCTCCGAAAGATATCTTTATTAGCCCACATAGCCCTATTTTACCAAAATGCCCATCAATTTATCTTGCTCCGGTAGTCAGATATCTTCATCTGAACCAATGGCCCATCTTGTGGCTCCATCAGGGAAATTCATCTGATGAAGGAAAACATTTTCTCTGTTGGCTTTGAAAACTCTAATCTTGGGTAATCCCAAATATCCTCCAAAACTAATCCCTCAAAACGGCCAGCGCCCTACTCTGAACAAAACCCGCAGATCCAATCTGTCTCACATCCAAGCTTCCACTGTCGTTTATATCCATTATTGTGCCCCCATTTTCATTTATAGTCTTTAAATCACTAACCAATATTACTGCCGATTTTCTCTTTTCTGATGAAACTTCCTGTTGAAGACCACGCTTAGATTCGAAATAATTCGCTGTCCAGTAGTATTCAGGTTTAGGTGTTTCAGACGGTTGGGTCAGCCTAAACATTGCAACCTTGGTCGTATCTATTCCTTTGGATTCGACAACCTCCAAATTGATTTTATAACCCTGCTCTGATCTTCTAGTACTCCCATCTGCATGCACAGTTTCGGGAATAACTATTTCCTCCCCCAGAAGTCCCGACATATCACCACCAGCTCTTCTACTCCGCTCTTCAGAGATCATGTTGTTAAATCTTGTCGTATTCTCATACCATACAAACAGCTCTTCATCTCCCAATTTCTCTTTTAAGCCATTATGTACCTTTGTGTCCCGAAATATGTCATTAACAAAAAGGTTGGGCTCGGTCCCCTTTTGTCTCAACTTGTCATTCCAGACATTTACTAGTTTTTGTGCTGCCTCATTTACCTCATCAACTACACCAAATTCAATCTTCAAACCCGAGTCCATCAGTCCATTCTAGCAAAAAATAATTTTTGGAACTTCCGCCTTTGTAATCCATCTCATCTGACATAAGCATCTTAATTGTATCCACCAACAAAAAGAAACAGTACCTTGACCCTAAAGGAGCTCCGCCTCTCTTAGAACTCATGGACATCAGCTATCGTTTTTCCTCCGTCCACAACTATTGATTGGCCATTAATATATGACGCTTTGTCGCTAACGAGAAACGACACCACACTAGCAATCTCTTCTACTTCACACACTCTTTTCATTGGATACTGTTTGGAAACCTGTTGATACCATTTATCTAGCTCCTCAGGTGATCTATTATTCTCAGAATTTGCTATTTTGACAAAACCTGGCAAAACTGAATTTGTCCTTATCTCTGGTGCAAAGTCAGTAGCAAGTGACCTAGTCAAAGCATCAATTGCAGCTTTAGATACAGAATATACGCTAAATTTGGGCAAAGAGACAAAGCTCTCAATTGAAGAAATATTTACAATTGATCCACCACCAGATGCCAGCATTGCCGGGATCGAATATTTGGCCATCAGAAAATAACCGTTAAGGTTGACATTGAGGGTTTGGCTCCATTCCTCTTCCGTTATATCAGCCACATCTTTTGCCATCCCCAATCCATACCGAGCTACACAATTTACCAAGCAGTTGAGCCCTTCATATTTTTCTTTTATAGTTTCGACAATCTTTTTAACATCAGCGGCATCCGTCACGTCAGCTTTAATAAAAATAGCCTCTCCGCCGCTTTCTTTAATAGTATCTACTGTCTTCTGCCCCGTCTCCGCCAAGTCTACAACCACCACTTTGTATCCATCACGTGCCAAACCAACCGCCACTGCTCCACCGATAGACTTGCCTCCCGTCTTGTAACCCATCGCCCCACCAGTCACAACCGCCACTTTATCCATATTTCATCCTAACACAGGGCTACTTCTCCATTCGGCCACGACTGCTTGGTTGAAGCATACCGACTGAATTGCCTTCTGTATCAAGGAAGGAGACATATAATCCAACTCCCGGTATATCCATTTGTTCGCCTACTATCTCTCCCCCCGCTTCTTCAACAGCCTTGATACCTTCCTTAAGATCGTCCACAGAAATTACAACATGAGGACATTCCTTGGGATTATCTTTCTGTTTCTTAAAGAAACCTCCGTTAATTGCGCCTGGCTTCTTGGGTCCTTTTTCATCAGATTCAGTAGTCATAGCCAGGACATACTCTCCGTATTCAGCTCCCATAATTTGCATATCCCAGCCAAATGCATTTTTATAAAACTTGGAAACCCGCTCTTTATCTTCTGCGGGCATCTCAAAATGGACAACAGGATTCATTTTCATAATTTATAATTTTAATTTGCCTTCCCTTCCTTTGCAAGAGAAAAGCTTTATCTTTCAGCCTCCTCGTTCTTCTTAATTCGTGATTGAACTAGCTTTTTTATTAGGGTAACGGGGAGTTCTTCACCCAAGGGGAAACGAACTGTGGCTTTGGCAGTTTCATAGTTTTCCAGCTCTTTCTTGTGCTCTTCTATGACCGGAGTTGGTATGTAAATACCAATATGATTCCTAAAAGCTGCGAAATAAACCAATCTCCCTTTATATCCATAATATGGCATCGCGTAACTGATACGCTCCTCCGCTTTGGGGGCGGTTGTTTTGATAATATGTCGAAGCTCTCGAAGTTTAGCCTGTACTTCTTTTGGAGCATTGGCAATATATTCATCTACATCTTTTGCACGTTTCATGTCCAAAGTATACCAGTTACCCTAATTTACCCCCTTGACAAGGGATAAAATAAATTCTAACTTTATCTCAAGATATGTCACACTACTCCAGATTACTTAAGGCCACAGCTCTAGGTTCAGCAGGACTATTTCTTCTAACTTCAGTTGCATTTGCAGCAGCACC
>OBEQ011060270.1_pt1 | contig 91059 bp, 95 predicted proteins | sample 1670901 | NCBI WGS metagenome assembly OBEQ01 (sample SAMEA104232315, study PRJEB22302) | groundwater metagenome | biome: forest; feature: aquifer; material: groundwater | place: USA | collected 2011-08-07 | depth 5.4 m | reverse complement strand
TCAGCCTGGTAGAGCGCTTGCTTCGGGAGCAAGAGGTCCCGAGTTCAAATCTCGGCGCCCCGACATTCATGAATGAAACTTTTGTTGAAGTCGTTCTCCCCCTTCCCCTTCGACAACCCTTGATCTATCGCGTTCCAGATTCTTTAAGGGAAGCGACCGTTCCGGGAAGGGCTGTCAAGGTACCGCTTGGGTCGAAGCGACTCATTGGGTACGTGCTTCAGGAAGCAAAAAAACCGGATTTTCTCACCAAAGAAATATTAGAAATACTACCGGACCATCCGGATCTTTCGCCACGCCAACTCAAATTGATACGATGGGCCTCGGCCTACTATCTGACCCCCCCCGGAGAAGTACTTCGACATCTCATCCCCGCAAAATGGCTTCACTTAAAAGAAGAAAAAATAAGAGTTTCCAATAGAAAACTTAAACCTTTTAATGAGGTCTGTGATGATTTCATAAAACCTGCCCCTTTGGAATTAACACCCCGACAAAAACAAGTCCTTCAAGACATCCAGGCAGGGCTGAATCCATCGATCCCCATTCTCCTGCACGGAGTCACCGGAAGTGGAAAAACAGAAATTTATATGGAGATCGCGCGCCAAGTTGTCTCCCAAGGCGGTCAAGTTCTCGTGATGGTCCCGGAGATTGGCCTTACGCCTCAACTCGTCGCCCGTTTCCATCAAGGGATCCCATTGGATCAACCCCTAGCGGCCTATCACAGCGCCCTGACTCTGGCGCAACGCCTCCAAGTATGGACTGCCGTGCGAGAAGGACGATCTCCACTCGTGATTGCCACACGTTCGGGTATTTTTCTTCCCTTCCCCAACTTGCAGCTTATCATCATTGATGAAGAACATGATCCTTCTTATAAACAGGAAGAACGGTTTTGTTATCACGCACGGGATTTAGCCCTTTGGATCGGGAACCAGGAAAAATTTCCTGTTATTTTGGGATCGGCCACACCTTCACTCGAATCGCTCCAACGAGCCGAAATAAAAAAGATGACACGGATCCGTCTCACAGAAAGACCTGCCGGAGTCGTTTTGCCAACAATTGAAATCATCGATCGTCGTATTCCCTCCTCCGAAAACTCTCATCCCTTTATTGCAGACAAAATGCTGGAAGCCTTGGAGGAAACTTTTAAAAAAGGAGAACAAAGCCTGCTCTTTATCAATCGTCGCGGGTTTGCTTCCTTTGTTTTATGTCCGGCCTGTGGCTTTGTTCCCCGATGTCAAGATTGTGATATTTCGCTCACACTCCACAAAGAAAACACACCCGTCCTCCTCTGCCACTATTGCGATGATTCCATCCCTTATCAGCCGCTTTGTTCCCAATGCCATTCCGGAACATTAACCCCGTTGGGATCGGGTACGGAAAGAATTCACCTGGATCTTAAAAAACTCTTCCCGCGGGCACGTGTCGAACGCATCGATCGCGATACGGCAAAGGGTGGCGGCTGGCTGAAAATTCTCAAGAAAATGAAGAGAGGCGAAATTGATATCTTGATCGGCACTCAAATGATTACCAAAGGACACGATTATCCCAATCTTACCCTTGTCGGGATCCTCGATGCCGATCTGGCCCTCCATCTCCCCGACTTTCGCGCCTCGGAAAGGACTTTTCAGATGGTGACCCAGGTCTCTGGCCGCTCAGGGCGCAGCGAAAAACCAGGCCGCGTCCTGATACAAACGTATCACCCCGATCATGAGAGTCTCATCGCTGCACAGTTTCAAGGAGAGAAGGACTTTTATAGGCAGGAACTCCAAACCCGTCAGGAGGCCGGTTATCCTCCCTTTAAACGGCTGGTCGAGATTCGCTTGTCTGGCCAGAAGCGCGACAGTGTTATTCAACACGTGCGACTGTTGGCCAGGAAGATTCAAAAACAGATTCCTGAAAGACTGGGACTCTTGCTCGGCCCCTCACCCTGTACCATTGAAAAGGTCCGTGGTCACAGGCGATGGCGACTCTTGTTGAAAACATCGGCTTACACTAAAATCCAGCCTCAACTGCGGCACCTGCTTGACGATTTCATCATAAATGACCTACCATCAACGGTGAAAGTATTGGTAAACGTCGACCCAGTCGAAATGCTCTAGATAGGATACAAAAAACCCATGCGGCTAAAAATTTTGACATATCCCGATCCGATTCTCAAAAAGAAATCGGGGCCCGTCAAAAAGGCAGACCGTTCTCTTCAGGAATTGGTCGAAAATATGTTTGAGACCATGTACAACGCCCCCGGTGTTGGTCTCGCAGCCCCGCAGGTGGGCATCCTGCAAAGAATCCTTGTTGTTGATGTTGGCCGTCTCGAAGGGGAAACCCATAAGTCAGACCCAAAGGTTCTTATCAATCCTGTCATCAAGACGCGTGAAGACAAAATTATCTGGGAAGAAGGATGTCTCTCCCTTCCCAACCTTATTGTTCCTGTCGAACGTTCCAAAAAAATTATTGTTGAGGGATGGGATAGGAGTGGGAAGACAGTCAAATACCTGGCTGAAGATCTCTTGGCCGTGGCCTTTCAGCATGAGATCGATCACCTCGATGGGATCCTCCTGACCAATCGTCTTTCTCAGTTGAAAAGAGAGTTGTACCTCAAAAAATTAAAAAAACACGAGGCCTCCGAACCCGTCGAACATGGATCGGGGCCTGTTTATATGGGATAATGATCTTTCATGAGTCCTCTTAAAATTCTCTTCATGGGTTCTCCCGAGATCGCCGTCCCTTCGCTCAAGGCTATCGTGGAGTCTCATCATCAGGTTGTTGGCGTCGTCTCACAACCCGATCGGCTGGCCGGTCGTGGGCGAGAGCTTACATCTCCGGCGGTAGCCTTGGTGGCCAAAGAAATGGGGCTTCCCCTCTTTCAGCCGTCAAAGATTAAAGAGAATCCTGAATTCGTGGAAACACTCAAAAGGCTGGCCCCGGATGTTATTATGGTTGTGGCTTATGGAAAGATCTTGCGAAAAGATATCCTGGATCTTCCCCCTAAGAAGTCTATTAACCTTCATTTTTCGCTTCTCCCCAAATATCGAGGGGCCGCACCGGTTCAGTGGGCGATTATCAATGGAGAGTCAGAGACGGGGGTCACGACCTTCTTCATCACGGAAGGTGTTGATGAAGGACCCATAATTATAAGCAAAAAAGTTCCCATCGAACCTGAAGACAATACCGAACTTCTCTCGGCACGTCTGTCGATTGCTGGGGCTCAACTCTTGATGGACACCTTGGAAGCGGTTGGTGAGGGGGATGCACCCAGCGTTCCGCAAAATCATCGCCTGGCAACCCTGGCACCTCCACTCAAAAAGGAAGATGGCTGTATCGATTGGTCCCGCAAGGCCACGACGCTTCTCTACCAGATCAAAGGGATGAACCCTTGGCCCGGGACATATACCTTTCTCAAAGGTAAATTTCTCAAAATTCACCGTGCCGAAGTGGTGCCCCGAAAGACCTCGGCGACCCCGGGAGAAGTGATACTGGCAGGCCCCCTGGGAGTTGAAATCGCTTGTGGTCAGGGGGCACTTCTTCTAAAAGAATTACAGATCGAAGGGAAAAAACGGATGGAAATTTCAGAGTTTCTCAAAGGACATGCTCTGACAGTTGGAGAAAGGTTTGAAAATGGCTAAAAAAATCGCCCCTTCCGTTTTGTCCGCAGATTTTTCACGGTTAGGAGAGGAGATTCGTGCCGTCGAAGAGGCCGGGGCCGATCTCATTCACCTTGATATCATGGATGGGCACTTCGTCCCCAACATAACAGCTGGCCCCATTCTCGTGGAGGCCGCACGCAAGATCACGTCACTGCCCCTGGATGTCCACCTCATGATTGAAAATCCTGAAAAATATATCCCTGACTTTGCCAAAGCCGGTGCCACTTCGATCTCTATTCACATCGAGGTATTTCAACGTCCGGCTCAAGTGAAAAAGGCCCTGCAAATGATTTGCAAGTACGGAGCCTCCCCCTCTCTGGCCTTAAATCCAGAGACTCCCCTGTCCAAGATCCTCGACTTTCTGGATGAGGTCAGCATGATCCTGATAATGACGGTCCATCCGGGGTTTGGAGGACAATCTTTTATATCTTCTTGCCTTAAGAAGGTGGAACGCCTCCGAAAAATAATTGATAAGAAGACACTTCCTGTTGAGATTGAGGTAGATGGTGGAATCAATAAAGAAAACATCCAACCCGTCTCAAAGGCCGGTGCCACCATCTTTGTAGCCGGATCGGCTATCTTCAAGAGCCCCGACTACCGCGAAACAATCCAAACCCTGAAAGAACAACTATAAGGTGCGTCATGACGCGTCATTTTTATAGACAAAGATAAAACCGGGTGCTAGCTCTCCCCCCTATGTTTTCATCTATTCCAATGACCCAGGCGGGCATTGGTGGCTTGGGCCCTTGGGAATTGATTATTGTCCTTGTGATCGTGCTCATTGTGTTTGGCGCCGGTAAGCTTCCCACCATCGGAAACTCAGTAGGCGAAGCCCTTAAAAATTTTAAAAAGGCAGTAAAAGAAAATCCTGAGGCGTCATCCGAAACATCAAAAAACAAATCAGACAATAATTCAGCAAATAAAGAACACGATTAAGTAAGCCATGCCAACTCTGACAAGCAGCCTCATTCAACTCACCTCTCTCATGGAGCACCTGTCTGGACTGGGTGATGTCAAGAAGCATTTGTTCCGGGCAAGCCGAGAGATCCTTCTTGCTTTTCAGGAACTTTTGGAAATGGTGGAGCAATACGCCACCAATCTTTTCTCAAAGACAGATCAGCAACAAACAATTCAGGGGATCATCAATTATGCCCAAAAAACGATTCGTAACATCGTCAAGCAACTCCCACACGCTAGTGAAGAGGACTATCGTATCTTGCACCGAAAAGTAATGGGCTCCATCCTTGAGGTGTTAGAGGGAGAGATTCATAAAAACGAACGTGCCCATAATCCAAAATCAAAGATGAAGGTTGAAGTCTTTCAGGCCATTCGTAATGTCTTACTCAAAGAAATGTATGAACAAGAAAGAGGGAGCCAGGAAATCAATGACAACAATGTCTAAAAAAACACGCATCATCAAGAGATATCAAAATCGAAAACTCTACGATACGAGTGCCAGCAGCTATGTCACTCTTGATGACATCGCCGCTCTCATCCGTGCGGGTGAAGATGTGCAGGTTGTTGACAATCAAAACCACGATGACCTCACGAGCATTACCTTGACTCAAATTATCTTTGATCAGGAAAAGAAGAAAAAAAGCCTCCTACCTCTTTCTACCTTGAGGAACATCATCCAAAGTGGCGGCGAAAAGATTGTCGACTTTGTTCAAAGTTCCATCGAAAGTGGCGTTAGCTCCATTTCACACGCTCGTGATGAAGCCGAAAAATATTTTGAAAAGATTATCAAAAAGGGCGACCTCTCCCTTGAAGAAGGGCGCCACCTCATCAAAGAGTTTATCGACGATAAACTCAAGACAGCCTTGGATTCTTTGGCCGTGCTTCCTGCCCTACACTCGGAAATCCGGGCCCTCCGGAAAAAGATCGATCAGTTAGAAGATAAGCTCAAAAAATACGAAGGCTAGTGAAACCCAATGTGACGTTGGAGAGTCTCCTAGAATACAAACTCCTTTTTGTTTCAGGAAAGGGAGGCGTGGGAAAAACTACCGTCAGTCTTGCCCTGGGTCTTCTGGCTGCCCAAGCGGGAAAGAAGACACTCATTGCCGAAATCAATTCTGAAGAGCAAGTGGCTCATCTCCTGGGAAGACCCCCTATCGATTATCACGAAGTCGAGTTGCTTCCCGGTCTTTGGGGAATTAATATTCTCCCTAAAAAGTCATTTGAGGAATACATCCTCCTTCAGATCAAATTTCAGAGTCTTTATAACGCCGTCTTTGAAAATCGTTTTGTTCGCCATTTTCTGGATGCGACTCCCGGACTTGCGGATTTGATGTGTATTGGCAAGGTCTATGAGCTGGTCAAGGATTACGATTTGGTCATCGTCGATGCGCCAGCAACGGGGCATGGGGTGGCGCTTTTGGAAATTCCTTCTATTGTGGCAAAGGCAGTTCGAGTCGGCCCTCTTCATACCGAGGCCGTAAAAATTGATCTCCTGCTTCATGAAAAGTCAAAAACCCAAGTGGTCATTGTAACCCTGCCAGAGGAAATGCCCGTGGCCGAAACGATAGAGCTCAATCAAAAGCTGAAAAAACTGGAACTTGCCCTGGGACCTGTCTTTCTTAATCAGGTTCAAAGCCGAACCTTTACGCGTGCTGAAAGAAGTCTCTTGATGGAATTAAAAAAGAGGGATGCTCCAGAGAATCCTCTGTGGAAAATTCTCGATCTCCAGATGACTCGCGCCCAGCTCTCCGAAGAGTACACCGAACGTTTAGAGGAAGGGATTAAGGATCGACCCATTATTCCTGTTCCCTTTATCTATTCCTCTCAATTTGAGCTTGTTGAAGTTCAGTCTGTCGCGGCTGCTATCGAGGAAGGTCTGGGAACCAGATGAAAATTTTTAATAAAAAGAGAATTATCATCTGCTGTGGAAGCGGTGGTGTCGGAAAAACCACCACATCAGCCGCTATCGCCCTTTACGCAGCTTCTCTAGGGAAAAAAACGATTGTTCTTACTATTGACCCAGCCAAACGTCTTGCCACAGCCATGGGTTTGGGGACCTTGGAAAATACACCCAAAAAAATCCCCCTTGCTGGGAATTCTGGAAAACTCTTTGCCATGATGCTCGATACAAAACGAACCTTTGATCGTCTGATCGAGAGATATACCTCTAATCCTGAAACCAGAAAATCGATTTACGAAAATAGCCTTTATCAATACATGTCAAATATGATTGCCGGCTCTCAGGAATACATGGCCATGGAAAAACTCTATGAGCTTTATCATGATGGCGACTATGAGGTCATGATCCTGGACACGCCTCCTACACGACATGCCCTCGATTTTCTCGATGCCCCACAAAAGATGTCCCAACTCACAAAAAACAGCCTTCTTAAATGGTTTTTAAAACCTGGCTTCTTTGCGGGCCGTGTCGGCTTTGGTATTTTTCGAAAAAGCACAGAAAAAATTCTCTCCGTCTTTGATCGACTGGCCGGTCTCTCCTTTCTCCATGAGTTGGCGGAAATGATATCCCTGATGGGGACCCTCTTGAGCGGATTTCATGAAAGGGCCGAGGCCGTCGATAAGCTCCTGAGAGAAGATTTTTCAGGATTCCTTTTAATCACGAGTACGTCTTCTGCTTCGATCCAGGACTCCCTTTATTTTTATCAGAAGATTAAAGAGTACGATCTTCCATTTTTGGGATTTGTCATCAATCGTGTTCATGTTGGAGTCGTGGGCCCCATGGAAAACAAGATCAAAGAGTTTCCGTCTCCCCTAAGAGAAAAAGTTATGGCTCGACTTGAGGACTATGAACAACTGGCAGAGCGGGATCAAAAGGCCGTAACCTTGCTTAAAAAGATGGGCGGGGGAAAAGTCTACTATGCAACCATCCCACTCTTTTCGGAGGATGTTCATGATTTGGAAGGCTTACAAGAGATGAGTGAGGCGTTGTTTTTTCAGGAAGCAAAATCCTGAATTTGCTTCCGGGCCGTTTCGGGAATATCGACAAACTGAACCCCCATACCCACAACAGGAAGGTCCTCGCTCGTCTCTCTCTCAACACGAACCACTCTCCCTGTCACACGAATCGGCGGCTCAGCATCCGCCAACGCAAAAGAAAGAAAAACATGAGTGCCAATCTTGAGAGGAATATCCGATTCCAGAAAAACGCCCCCCATACTCACATCTGTCGCGTAAAAATAAATAAAGCCCTCTCCTGACTCATCCTCAAAAATAATCTTGGAGCGCAGTGTCTTGCGTGGATGAATTCTCTTCTCAGGCCCTATTTTTTCTTTACCCTTTTTATGGATCATGCAGCCTTCCTCTTTCTACCCCGCCTCATTCTTTTAGGACGTGAGATGAGGCGATTAGCAACGGCAATCAGATCATAAGGATAAAATGGCTTTTCAATAATAACCACATCATCTCTCCCACTCACTTCTTCTTTGAGGTCATGCCTGTCTCTGGAGACGATAAGAATGGTCGGACAGGGAAATCGCGTCGAGCTCCCGTTTAAAAGGGCATTGCTATTCACAACGAGAAGATCGGGACGCAAGCGAGCGCTTCTTTTTAAAAGACTCTCAAATTCATCACCAAAGCGAACACGAAAACGCAGCTGTGGCGTAAACAGGAGTTGGTACATATTACGTGCCAACGTCGAACGGTCAACAACCAGTATATCTTTTAGAATACGAGGAGGCATTTTTTACCCGACCAGGCGGCAAAGTACAAAAAGAGTTCTGGAAAAACAACTACTTTTCAGTTTTTTATTCAGAGAGCCCCACTTCCTCCAAATCGCCCGTATAGCGGCCCATTTTCCAAGGATAGTGATCTTGATCAACTTTGACCCAAAAGGGAACCCCTGATTTTCTCCAACCATCCAACAAAAGTCCTTCCTGATAGGATTTTCCATGCGGGACAACAACCAAAGAATTATGCTCACCCCACTTACCCTCACGAGCCGTAATCCAGAGTAAATCATACTCTTTAAGAGGAAGCTCATGGAGCCTCTTCATCAAATCCCTTGTCCAATGCCAGCACAGGCCTTCCTTCTTTAGTTTCGCATTCACAAAGATATTGTGCAGCACCGCCGGCCTGATCATTTGGTATTTGGCCCGCAACTCCCCGAAGGCTTGGATCGCTGTCTGGGCTATAAACCCGGCTTCCCGCAGACGGCCCTTCTGATTCTCATTTTTATGACTTTCTTCATCCCCTGTAAGGGACAAAATATCCTTTTTCAGACGCATCGTTCTTTCCCAATAAAGAACTGTCTCCTGGAAACTCCGTCTTTTTGAAGCGAGAGATTGGAGATGAGGCATTAAATGATCGCGGTCTCGAAAGGCTGTTTCCGACACCCGCTTTCGATCCTGAAGAGAAAGGGTCTGATCAAAGGCGGCAAGCCTTTGGCGGGCGTTCTCTAGCTCGCGTTCTGCATCGAATTCGGAATTTCCCAACCCGATGATGGGAACCCATAAAGTGAATAAAAAAAAGCCGGAAACCCAAAGAAAAATGATGCTGTGCGTCGTGTTTTTAACGAAATGAGAGCTCATCCGGGAAAAAGTTAATAAATTCTTCCTCTTAAGGCAAGTTTATCTCAGACGAAAACCTTGACTTTCTCCAAGAGATCACCTAGGTTCTCGCCAATTTTAAGACGCGTTATTTGTCTTTACCATTTTAACAGTGTCATTCAATAAGGAGGAGTTATGCGCATGAAGATGACAGTAGCCTTGCTACTGATGGGTTTAACGATGGGTGTTGGTTGTCAACAGCAGGGCAAGCCCAAGACCGCTAGTGAGTCAAAAGGCAAAGGACTCAATCGTATCCACTTTGACTTTGATAAGTCTGATATCAAGCCGGAATACAAAAAGACCTTGGATGCCAATGCTGATTGGCTGAAGGCACACAAGGACACAAAGGTTGTGATTGAAGGACATTGCGATGAGAGAGGCACGGAAGAGTATAATATCGCCCTCGGTCATCGGCGTGCCAGCTCAGCAAAGAGCTATCTGGTCTCCCTTGGAGTTGACAGCAAGAAATTAGGCACCAAAAGCTATGGCGAAGAGAAACCTCTCGAGACATGCCATAACGAAAGCTGCTGGTGGAAAAACCGTCGGGCTGAATTCATAAAGTAGGGGTTCCTTAAACAAGCTTGACAGAAAGGCCACAGATTCTTAAAGAAAATCTGTGGCCTTTTTTATTTCCGTTTTAATAAGCATTTTTCTCTGTCTCCCCCATGCCTCGGCCTTTGAAAGGGGCAAGGAAAGCCAAGAAATCATTGAACTAAGAAATATTCAGGAAGCCAATAGCAAGATCTTGGCCGAAACGGTCCAAAACATCAGTGTCATTCGTCAGGAGTTGCAAGAAATGAAGGGGGCACTCGAGGAGACCAGGCATTTTTTTCAGGAAGAATCTCAAAAAAACGAAAAGCTTCTCAGGGATTTTGATTTGCGGCTGACCGGGATCGAAGAGCGCGTGACTCTTCATGGGGAGCAGCTCAAAGAAATAATGGCAACACCGGGAAACAAACACCACGCTGAGAGTGGAGAGGAAGCCCTCTATCACAAAGCCCTCTCCGAAGTGAACACTCAGAACTATCAGGCGGCGATCACACTTTTTGACCAGTTCATTGCAAAGCATCCAAAGTCGACTCTGGCGGATAATGCCCAATACTGGAAGGGCGAAGCCCTCTTTGCCCTTAAGGACTATCCCAATGCCGTTCTTGAATTTCAAAAAGTGATTAAGAAATATCCCAAGAGCGATAAAATCCCTGGGGCCGTTTTGAAGCAAGGCTATTGCTTCTTTGAAAAGAAAGAATATGGAGACGCCAAAATTTTTCTTCAAAAAGTCATTGCCGACCATCCCCACTCCGAAGAAGCGGGAGAGGCACGAGAAAAACTCGCAAAGATCGACCAGATCCTTTCCAAGGGAGTTGCGGCAGCCCCCGCAAGTTCAGTAGTCCCGGCAACTCCGCCAAACACAAATACACATCCGCCTTCTCCATGATAGAAGCCATCTCACTGACTAAAAGATTTGGCACCTGTGAGGCTGTCAGTGAATTATCTTTTCAAATAAATCCCGGCGAGATTGTTGGATTATTGGGACCCAACGGGGCCGGTAAAACAACAACGATGAGAATACTGACGGGGTACATACCTCCCTCCTCAGGCCATGTGAGAATTGCCGGGTATGATCTCGCAAAACACCCGCGCCTGGCTAAAAATCATCTGGGGTATCTCCCCGAAAATCCTCCCTTGTACACCGATCTCACCGTCGAGGAGATGCTTTTTTTTGTTGCCGGGTTAAGGGGTATTCCAAAAAAAGATCGTCGCGAGCAGATTGAAAAAACCCTCTTAAAAACAGGAACTGTCTCCGTCCGAAAGCGTCTCATTGGCAATATTTCCAAGGGCTTTCGACAACGGGTGGGGATTGCACAGGCGATTCTCCACGAGCCTGCCTTTCTTATTCTGGATGAACCCACCATCGGGCTTGATCCCAGACAGATGGTGGAAATTCGTGAATTGATCCGTAGCCTCGAAGGTGTCTCCATCCTTCTTTCATCTCATGTACTTCAAGAAATAAGTCTCGTTTGTGGCCGTGTTCTCATTATCCATCGTGGCAAACTTGTTGCTGATGGAAGTGTCCGAGAACTTACAGGGGTTGAATCTGTTTTAGATGACACATCAGGATTAGAAAAAATCTTCATGAAATTAACACAAGAGGTCTGATGCTCTCTCTCATCAAAAAGGAAATATTAACCCAGTTTTCTTCTCCCATCTTTGCCGTTGTCTCTGCCCTTTTTCTCTTTCTTGCAGGCATTGTCTTCACGGCTCATGTCACTCAGGTATCACCGGATCAACTCCCGGAAGCCTCCATTCGCGGGATGATCTATTTTATGGCGATTATCCTTCTTTTTGTAGGACCTCTCCTTTCGATGAGAAGCTTCGCTGAAGAAAGGAAATCAGGAACCCTGGAACTCCTCAAAACTTCACCGCTCAACGACTTCCAAATCCTGCTAGCCAAATATTTCGGGCTCATTTTTTTGCTGGGGGTATTTCTTCTTCTCACCCTCGAGTTCCCCATCTTCATTTTTCTTTCGGGTCGTCCCGATATGACACCGATGATCTTGTCGTACCTTGGGCTTTTCCTTCTCGGTGCCGGCTTCCTGGCCATTGGGGTTCTCACTTCTATACTCGCTCGTAATCAAACATTAGCGGCAATGATGAGCTTTGTCGTCATCATCACATTTTGGTTTCTTGGCGAAATTGGCGGGCCCCTCGGTCAAAAGCTATCTCTTCTCGATCATCTCCACAGTTTTAGCCTTGGAGTTCTCGATGCTGCTGATCTTGCCTATTTTGTTCTTGTCATCGTCATCTTCCTCTTTCTTTCACTTCAGGTTCTTGAATCAGAGAGATGGGAGAAAAATTTTGGTCGTGGAACACGTTCCGTTTTGATGACAATAACTCTCCTCGTCATTTCCGTTTTCATCTACATCTTTGCTGAAAAAAATCACTGGCGTTGGGATATAACGGCCAACAAGGAGTTCAGCCTCTCGGAACAAACAGAAAATATTCTAAAAAATCTCAGTCACGAAGGCAAAAAGGTTAAAATCCTCGCCTTCTTCAAAAAAGGAAACGATCTCGACGATATTTTTATCCGAAGAAAGGTCGGGGACACTTTAAGTGAATACGCCGCACGATCCCCCTTGATCGATTATAAAATGCTCGATCCCGATATTGATGTTGCCCTCACCGCCCAATATCAAATCAAGACGGACGGTACTGTAGTCATCCAATCGGGAAAAAATAAAAAAGAAGTCTATAAATCTAAACTCTTCGATTATAGTCACACCAGTGAAAAATCTCTCCCAGCCTTTGTTGGCGAGAGTCTATTCACTCACTCGATTTTAAAAGTCACCCGTGAAGGCTCCAAAAAGATTTGCTTTCTCGAAGGACATGAGGAACGAAAATTGGCGGATGTTTCTCCACAGGGCCTAAATGAAACTGTCGAGTTACTTCAGAATAACAATTATGAAACTCCATCAATCTCGCTTGTGACAATACGGGGGATTCCCGATGACTGTAACGCTCTCCTGGTGATAGCTCCCCAAAGAAAAATTTCGAAGTCCGAAGACGAACTCATCCGGGATTGGGTAAAAACAAAAGGACATTTGTTTCTTCTTTTGGAACCATTTTCCGAAAATCCTCTTCCAGAAACGTTACGCTTCCTCAAGATTACGACTCACCCTGATCTCATCTTCGACCCTAAAAGACACTTTGTCCTTGGGGACGCATATCCAGCTCCCATCCTCTCTTCACATGAGATCAATCACGGTCTTGAAAAAATGAGCCCCGTTCTTTTTTCAGCCCGCAGCCTCAGCTATTCACAAGAAGAAGGAATCTCGCCACTGATGATAACGTCGGACGAGGCCTGGGGAGAAACCGATTTTTCAAAAGAAGCGAAGTATGATGCTGGCACTGACTTTAAAGGCCCGCTCACTTTGGGAGTGGCTATCGAAAATCTTCCTTCAAAACATCCCGTGGCCGTTGTGATAGGAGATGCTGATTTTGCTTCCAATGGATTGATTCAGGCCCCCGGTAATCTGGATCTTTTTTTAAACATGATCACCTGGATCCTCGAAGACAAAGATCAAATAGGGATTCGTCCCCAAATGCCCGAATTCAGGACCTTGAATCTCACAGCGGGCAAGGCCCGGTGGATCGCCTACTGGACGCAGTTTATTTATCCCTTACTGATTTTGGGTGGCGGGGGGATTTACTGGTTCCGGAGAAGGCACGCCTGAGGGACGAAGTATCTCGGATTCAATAACCGTTCTCAAGCGCTTTGGATCGAGCCAATCCCGAAAAGAACGCCCGTTAATAAAAATAGACGGTGTTCCTCTCACCTCCAACTGGTTACCCTTATCAATGTCCTCTTTCAGAAGATTTGTCACCTCATCGGAGACAAGACATGTTTCAAATTTGGCCGTATCCAATCCCAAAATTTTTGAAATCTCAAGGAGAGTAGGACGCGAGAGTCTTTTTTGATTCTCAAAAATCTGATCATGAAAATCCCAAAATTTTCCTTCCTTGTAAGCACACAAGGCCGCCTTCGCCGCCAGGCAAGACGTCGGATGCATCGGATGTGTCATGGCCGGATTGCAAGCATTGTCCAATGGATAGTTCATGTAGATGAAGTGCACTTTGTCTCGATATTCCTGCAAATAGGGTTTGAGTGTAAAAGCGGCACGGCGACAAAAAGGACATTGGAAGTCTGAAAAAATCAGGATTTCAACAGGTCCCGCCTTATTCCCCCAATAAGGTCTTTCCGGCAGATGAAGATCTTTTTTTGGAAGTGAATAAAAAAAACTTAGGTAATCTTCTTTAGGAATTTCGGCATGTGTCCGATGAATTTCTGGATTGAGTCCTCTGAAAAAACCAAGACCGGCTACAAAGAAGATAATCGTCACAACGAGATGGAAGAGCAGTCTCGGATGGAGTTCGCCCCCGGATTTTCCAAAAATAGATTTTATATACTGGATGATAAAGCCGGGGATATCACGATATCGGATTTCCAGCGCCTTGGGGAAGAGAACCATTAAAAAAAGGCTGGCAACATAAGTAGTAAAACAGAGCAGGCAAAGGACACCAAGTTTGAAAATGGATAAATAAGCCATGATCACACTATAAACAACCGAGAAGAGTGACGAGATAAAGAGAAAGCTTAAGGTAGCCCGCCGATGGGCAGAGAACCAGGCATAAAGAGTCCCAATCACGACAAGGAGATAATAGAGGATCCCGATTTCAGAATTGGGAATAGAGGCAATCGTTGAGTAACGGCTCATCAGTACCGTATCACAATCAAGAAAATCCGAGACATGGCAGAAGCTTCTCTCATCAAGCCCCATGCCCCCTGATTTGTAATGAAGTTGGGTCAACAAAAGTGACGCGACCAGTCCCAAGAGAGCAAAAAAAAGAAGCCAAATGAATATTTTCTTCTTCATAGAAGGACTTATATACCCTTGAGAAGGACCAAACTCAACTTGATAATTGTCAACCAATCCTCTAGCGTAGCGTCAATGACTACCGACAATCCCACCAATCAAGGTGCGGGGGAAATACATCCCTCCCCCGAGTCAAGCGAAGCCTCTTCCGCCAAAGTTGGATCTGCCCCTGACACAGGCGGTATCACTGCAGGGCGAACTGATAAATTTAGGCAAGCCAAGATTATTAGATTTTTTCCTCAAGCGGGTTATGGATTTGTAAAAGATTCTAACGGAAAAGAAATCTATTTTCACCTGGATGAACTCAGGTTTGTCGGCGAAAAAAGGGACGCGTCTTATATCACCGAAGGGGCGGAAGTGGGTGTGGATGTGGGGCGAACTTCGAGAGGTACCCGAGTTACGCGATTAAAGATATATTAGCGCGTTGTACATTCAGCGGCCAGCACCAATCTCTCTCTGACACTTCGAATACATTGGTCGTTGAGCCACTGTAAGGGTCTTAAAGATCTGGAAGAAGAGGCCCTGGCGATGGTCACATCGCTGACCAGGCCGCCAAAAGGCTCGCCACACGAAGTCTCATCGGTTGAAGCACGGCAACCCACGCGCACATCAAGAGGACTGGTGAGATTTGTCGCACAGATTCCCGATCCAACCGCTTCACCATTCACATACAAACTGACAGTCGTTCCTTCCCGGATGGCATCCACATTATACTTCACATCATCTCTCAGCTCTCCTCCGGAGGTTACAAGACCACACCCCCCCATGAATAAAGCCAAGGTACCGGTAAAACGCCGGTAAAACTCAAATATGCCGCGATCGACAAAGGCTCCATTGTCAGGGGTCATGGTGGCATTAAATCTGACCTGCGCCGAAATGGTGAAGTCTTCCGGCAAATCAAGAGTCGCTGAACTGCGAACACCGGCATAGGCCGTCCTGCCATCACAACGAAGGGCCTGCCAATCCGGCTCGGTGACAAACACCGCCCCACCCCGAAGAATGCCATGATTCATAAACCCACTCGAATCATCCGCCGTGCCATTCATCCGCAATCGAAGGACCACAGAATCATCGGTCAAAAAATCAACGCGACTCGGCGTGGAACAGCGATAAACCCCTCCGTCGGCCCCCGTACTAAAATAACAGGCGCTCACTTCGATGGCATGTTTGGACATGCTTGCAATGGGGTCGAGGATGAAGGAATTTTCTCGAACAAGAGGTTGACGACTGCACTCGGCAGCATCAATGCTTGGCAGAAGTGAACTGCTTCGTGGCACCGAGGCATGGCAGGTTCGATAACCCGCAAATGTCCTGCCGCTCAAAGGAACATAGTTGAAATAAGAAAAAATGGCCTTTGCCTGGTACGCCACTCCATCTCTTGGGTAAACGATAGTGGGGCTGGGAAGAGTGATATCGAGCGTTTCATCTCCAACATCCACTCTGACGTCTTCCACCCTGGCATCAACGACATCAACCCCGGCATCCATTCTCACATCCATACCGGTGTCGACTCCCGTATCGATCCCAGTCTCAGCAACGATTTCTCCGCCAACATCAACTCCCGTATCGATGCCAACGTCCATGCCAACATCAACACCGACGTCTTCCTCTCCCACATCAATCCCGGTATCTGTGGGGACATCTACACCCGTATCCACAGCAACTTCGGGGAGACCGCTATCCACACTGTCCGCAAAAACAGCCTCACCCACAATATCCGAGGCATCCGAGGCATCAAGAATATCTTCTGTCGAACCATCAAACGGTGTCTCTTCAACGCGATCTTCAGGGGGACTCTCCGGTATCTTATCAAATGGAATATCGCTCTCCGCCTCCAAAGGCATATCACTCGTCGCATCGATCTCCGTCGTATCAGGACCACTATCTAGCGGACCCCTTCTTAGACCCCATAAACCAACGGTATCCAGGGAACACCCTCCCAGTGCCAAAGCCAAGGCGGCCACAAGAGGCGTTTTTGATAAATACCGATCCCTCCCAATCCTCGGAGGAGGGGGGGGTTGAGAGGAGAAAGGAACAGCTAAACTGGGGCTAATGGGGCGCAAAAACACAGGAACCTCCTAAAGTTCACTTTGCATTATTATCATCATCATCGGTAGCTTTAGGAAAAAGTTGCTTTAAATCTTCATAGCACCTTCATGGCACTCAGACAATGAGTCTGTAGGGTCTAAACTTCTTGAGAAGTTCTTGGGCCTCTTCCCACGTCGTCACGGGTTGTTGGCAGGCATGGCCTTCACATACATAGAGGGTCGCCTCACCCTCTTGGGGCATCTTGCCATCCAGCAAGGCCATCAGGGGTTTTTCCGGTTTTTCCGAGAGGGCAATCACCCGGTTGGGTGAAAAATGACGGTGCAGTTTTTGCAGAAGAGACTGCACCTTTGGATCACTGCGAGATCCTGCAATGACAACCTCCTTCGAGAGATCGGTGGTATAATCAACGGCCGTCAAAAAAGCGGGCGAGGCCTGTGGATTTTCACTGACAAATCCTGAAAAGGCGTTGAAGAGACCTTCGGCCCTCTTCTGATAAGAATCATCCAGGGTATAAGAATAAAATTTCAAAAGATTGAGCGCCTCGATGGAATTGCCCGACGGAAGGGCCCCATCATAGACATCTTTGACTCTCGCAATCAGAGTGGAATCACTGGTGTCTGTCGAAAAATAACCGCCATTTTTTGAATCCCAAAAGAGCTCATCCACGCGTGCCTGCATCGCCTTCGCCGTTTCAAACCAGCGCCCGTCAAAATCCGTCTCATAGAGATCAAGTAGCCCCTGGATGACAAAGGCATAATCCTCCAGGGAGGCCTGATAGCGTGTATCTCCCTCGCGGTAGCGTCTTTTTAAATTTTTCCCATCCCACATATTTTTCAAAATAAAATCGGCAGCTCTTACAGCGCTCCCCAAATATTTTTTATCCCCCAACACTTGATGGGCATAGGCCATAGCCGTGATCATGAGCCCATTCCAGGAGACCAGTACCTTATCATCCTTGTAAGGAGGAATGCGTGTCGCACGATGAGTGAGAAGTTTTTTGATGGCCTCTTTAAGAGGAGTTTCCTCGCGAACCGACCAGGGGAGCGTCTCCCGCAGATGAAGGATATTTTTCCCCTCATAATTTCCTTGAGGCGAGGTTTGAAAGATATCTACTACCTTTTTAAATTCTTCAGGGGTTAAAATTTGCCGAAGTTCTTCTTCTGTCCAAACATAATACTTCCCCTCGACTCCTTCACTATCGGCATCTTCCGCAGAATAAAAACCCCCCTCCGGAGAAGTCATATCTCTCAACACATAATCCAAAGTCTCGCGAGCCACGCTGGCCCACATGGAATTTCCATCGACCTGATAAGCCTCGATATAACTTTTGGCGAGGAGGGCATTATCGTAGAGCATTTTTTCAAAGTGAGGGACGAGCCAATGGGCATCGGTGGAATAACGGTGAAAGCCGCCTCCGAGATGATCATAGATGCCGCCACGGGCTATTTTTTCCAAGGTGTGTGTCGCCATGGTCAAGGCGTGCTTGTCACCGGTGCGCCGATGAATACGCAAGAGTAGGGAAATCGTCTCACTCCGTGGAAATTTCGGAGCCCCTCCAAAACCTCCTTCTTGGGAATCATACATCCCGCTAAAAACATGATAAGCCTTTTGAAGGACCGCCTCGGAGAGGGAGCCCCCCACCATGGATCTCTCTTCACGAAGGGCTTGGGAGAGTTGGGCTCCCCAATCCGTCACCCGCTTTCGTTCTTCTTTCCATAGACGGGAAATTTCCAACAAAACATCCTTAAAGCCCGGACGGCCCCAACGCCCGTCGGGAGGGAAATAAGTCCCGCCAAAAAAAGGTTCACGATCAGGCGTCAAAAAAACAGACATCGGCCAGCCTCCACCTCCCGTCATGGCTTGCACCGCCGTCATATAAATCTGATCCACATCCGGCCGCTCTTCGCGATCCACCTTGATATTCACAAAATGCTCATTCATCACGCGGGCGATTTCTTCATTCTCAAAGGATTCGTGCTCCATCACATGACACCAGTGACACGTCGAATACCCGATCGACAAAAAAATCGGCTTGTCTTCCTTCTTGGCCTTCTCAAAGGCCTCAGACCCCCAAGCGTGCCAATCCACAGGGTTGTGGGCGTGTTGAAGCAGGTAAGGGCTCTTCTCCTGGGCGAGACGATTGGTGTGTTTCGAAGTTTGAAACGTCATGAAATTCCCCGCTCTTGAAACTAATGCTATAACAAGAGAGGTTGAAAGAGTAAAGGAGCTAGGCCGTCAGAGATGCGGTTCAAAGACAATGGAAAGCCCTGAAGGGTCTTGCCTCTCTTCCCCATGACGAATGATCTCTGTAGGGCGAAGCCAAGGGAGGGCGGCAAAAAAGTAATTACTGGCCCCTATAGAAACCACTTTCATCGGTCGACCTGGACGCCCTTTTCTTGCTTGGGCCTCTTCCCTCAAGCGCCTGGAGAGGGCCACAAGGGTTTGGTCATCAAGAGAGCTGTACACGGTAAAGATATTGGCCTTTTGGAGATTGGCCTCCGAGACATGACTATTCCAAAAAGTTACCCGACCCAAATCAAGGGCAGCAACGGCTTGTTGGGCAACCTTCAGTCTTTGAGGGAGAATTTCCACACCGATCACCCTTGCCGCACTCACAATAGCCGCATAGAGGGCAAGACCACCGTAACCAGAGCCGAGGTCCATTAGCACATCATCGGGAGACAAGAGCATGACATGGAACAAATCACGATACCAGCCATAAGCAGGAGGAGAGTATTCATACTGCATGTGCCCATATAGTTGGTGGACTAAATGCCAGTCGATGTCAGTTTCCAAATCTGGTTTGGGATTTCTCGGCCACTCGTTAGCATTAGGAAGGCCCAAGATCCTGTCCATAAACATGGCTACCATACTTACATTGGTTTGATGCAGGCTCTGAATAAAGGGGACAACACGAGTAGGTTCCAAGATCGATAAAATTTTTTCTTTCACCTGTGCAAAATGGTCAAACAAGTCCCTAACACGGGCCGTATGACCTAGTGACTTTAAAATTTCATAAACACGCGGTAAATTCCGATCGATTTCTTCATCTCCGGTGAGGGTTGGAGGACTCCCTTGAAGAATTTCTTCAAAAATTTCCTTCACCTTCAGATTTTCATTTTGAATCATCATATTAAGAAAACCAGTCCAACGGATGTCGGCAAAATGAAGCAACTGACCAACAGTAAGCAGTTCATGATAGAGTTCGAGAGGGGATAAATGGGAAAGGTCCCGATTCAGCGGATATTGCAGAGCAGAGCGCATGATGAGTTCGTAACGAGCAAAGAGTTCTTCCGCCGTGGCCCCTTCGATGGTGTTAGAAAAATGCTTCTTAAAAAAATCTGCCAAGATCATTATCTCTAACAGGTCTGCAAGTTTCTCCTGATCTCCTTGCTCCGATAAAAAGAGGCGATCCAAATATTCAGGAAGCGCAGAGAAATCGGGTGACATGAGAGTCCTATAGTGCCTTTTGAATAGTTGAAATGTTCTCTTAGAAAGTACTGGCCCCAGTGACGCACCTACGATTCTCATTGTTCCCCAATATTGCTCATTTGGTGCGGACAATCCCCTAGAAGCCCCTTTCAGTGCGCACTCCCAATCCACGTGGTCTCCCCCAGGATCCCGAAGGGCCTCCCGAAGACCCGCGACCGCATAGCCGATATGATGAGACTTATAATTAATGGGGGGAAACGGCAGTAAATGATGACGATAAAATCGCGCTAACTCTGAAGTGGATCTCCGACCCATGATTTTCCTGAATCTGTGTATGCCCTCCCAATCCGGATCAACCGGATGGGTCGGCTTGGGAAGAGCCGAAAAAGTATCAAGCTGTCGTCGTAAACCCTCTAAACTCAAACGTGAAACAGGTCTCATTTTATCCCCTTTTGTTTATGCCCTTTTTTCTTCTTCACAGCCACCTATCGCGCCCTTATCGTGGAGTCCATAGGAAGGTTGCTAAAAAATTTCAAAATCGTTTACATTTTTCACTTGAAGTATATACTCTCTGTGTATACAATGGCTTTTATGTCTATCACAAAAGTCTTTAAGAGTGGTAATTCACAAGCCGTCCGTATCCCCAAGGAATTTCATCTCGATGTGGATGAGGTGGAAATACTCCAGGATAAGGATTACTTGATACTTAAAACACCTGAAAAATCCCTAGAAAAAGCCTTTCATCTTTTGAGTGACCTTTCGAATGCAAATGACTTTTTCGAAGAAGGCCGCAAGGACACACCTCCTCAAAAAAGAGCTCATTGGTAGTTTATGAAATACCTCCTCGACACCAATATCTGTATTTACATCGCCAAAGAGCATCCACCACATCTCCTCAAGCATTTTCAGTCGCTCTCCGTTGGTTCCACGGGAATGTCGGCAGTCACCTATGGAGAGCTACAATATGGTCTACAAAAAAGTCGGTTAAAAAAGAATAATTCTAAAATTTTTGAAAAACTGGCTGATTATATTCCGGTGCTCCCCCTCACAAAATCATGTGGCTATTGGCATGGAAAAATCAGAAGCGAATTGGAAAAGCAAGGCAAAGTGATTGGCAATAATGATCTTTGGATTGCTGCCCATGCTCTGTCAGAAAAGTTGATTTTGATTACCAATAATACAAGAGAATTTTTTAGAATCCCCTCTCTAAGAGTTGAGAATTGGGCTCAATAATATGTTGCTTATGGCAATCCACAAAATTTTGGATGGTAGATTTTAAAATTTGTTGTATACAAGCGACCATGTGGCAGATCATTCCCTGGCTTGTAGGCATTGTCTACATTGTCCCCATCATCGGCACCCTGGCTTCGATGAGGAGGCGCGCCAAATCGGTGTGGTCTCTGGGAGACAGTCTGAGGCGTCTCTTTCCGGAAGACCGAATTTATAAAAAGATCAAAATCTGGGAAGGACGCTATGGGGCCTGGCGGACGCAATACCCGATCAGCGCCTATCTCAATCACCATCTTCTCAACCTTTTTGCCGGCAAGGTCGAATACGCCTTTGGACATTTGAGGGATTACACCATCGGCGTCTACATGATGGCGGCCTTTGTCTTTGATATCACCCTCATGGTCTTTGGGGATACCCTCTTGCGGGGAGAACAATTTCCCTCTCTTTTTTATCACGGTTTTTTTGCCCTTCTCTCGTTGTGGACCTACAAACGTCATGTGGCGACAGGGTTGATGATGACGGAATTCATGCGGGTCAATCCTCATGTCCACCCGGCTGAATTTTTTGAACACTACTACCGACATCTCGGCCCATCGGCCGTCCCCATCCCCACCAAGGCCACACGGACGGTGGATCCGACAAACATTTCTTATCTGACGGGAGAAAGCCCAAAACAAAGTTACTGGATTTTGCTGCATGGATTCTACGACACGGCGATTTTTGCACGCAGTGCCCACAAGGCCCTGACGACGATTGGCCAGGAATACGGCCGTGAAGTCTTTGATGTCATGGCCTCTCTCTGGGGCTCGCGCATGCTCCAGCTCTTCCGGACAAGGCTGATTGTCGAGGGAGTCGAAAAATTCCATTCCCTTTCCGGAAAGATCATCCTCGTCTTCAACCACAAGAGCCATCTTGATTTTGTCTTTAATTTTTTTGGCCTGAGTTCAACCCATCTGGCCGATGGTCGTGTCCTTCGTCCACGCTACATGGCGGCCAAGGATCATTTTGTCGACAACAAGATTGTCTACAGCGGACTGGGTATCGGCAAACTGATTGAGACGGTCGACATGGTATTTGTCGACCGGAAGGGTAAAGGCAAAAACGCCATCCTCGATGCGTGCCAACGTCTGGGAGACAAAGAAATCGAGATCGCCATGTACCCGCAAGGGACAAGGGCCCTTTGGAATTCAGGCCCGCAAGGGGAAAGATTGGATGCCGGCTTTTATACCACAGGCACAGCCAACTCCTTAAAGAGTCCTCTGGGACATCTCAAAAAGGGATGCGCGTTTTTGGCGCTTGATACGGCAATGGCGGTGCAGTCAAAAAAAATGCCTGTTCACCTGGTCTTTATCGGGATCGACGGCACCGCAACCCTCGTGCCTAAAGGTTCTTTTAAAGTTCAAACAGAAGGGACGGTTAAATTCACCGTGGGCCCTGTTTTTACTCTCAATCCCAGCGACGTGGAAGGTTTTGAAAAACCGGCAGGACACGAAAGTCTTCCTGAAGGACAAAAAAAATATACAGCGCTCGTCGATCGCCTCCAGAAGGAGATCAATCACGGCCTCGTCTCGGCCCTCAAACTTCATGAAAAATTAAAAACCCGTTTTCTGGAAGAAATTCGGAAAAATAATTTAATCTCTCGAGATCACCTGCTGATAATCAATCACTTTCTCGCTCAGGCCGAACGCACCGAGGAGACCCTCCCGTTTGTCATCCTGGATCGCATCTATGCCCTGCCCCCCGAAGAACAATCGGTGTTTCTAAAAGAGTTGGCCCATAACATCGCTGACTGCAGTGAGGGCAAAGCAATCTCTCTCCTACGGAATTTAAGTGATCAAGTAACCGATAGCCTCTTTCGCCATCGGGGCAAAGAACTCGGGACGATGATTCGTCAGGAAAAGGCCAAAAAAGTTTCTTAGTGGGATAAGGCTGCCGGGGCCGCTTCGTCGCTGTTATTCGTTGCTACTTCGGTTGCTTCAAAATCGATTTTTTGGGATCGGAGCTGGCCTTTCTTCAAATCAAGAAAACACTCCTCCAGATTAACCCTCTGTCGCAAAATGCCCTTCTCGTATCCTCGATCCAGAAGAAGTTTCATCGCCTTAAAACCTTCACGGCCACATTCAATGGTCCTCTCGTTGACATACATCGAGATGAATTGCATCGCCCGCTCAGGATCAAGGCCTCGAGCATAGGGAAGGGCCTTGGGAAGAATCTCTTCCTTGTGATCCAGGGCATATTGAATACTCGCCTGAAGAATACGCCCCACCTTCACTTGCAGATTGAGGTCCAAATCTTTACGAATCGCGATTCCACCTAGAGGAAGTGGAAGTTTTGTTTCCTTATGCCACCATTCACCCAGGTCGACAATTTTATGGAGCCCTTTTTCTCCAAAATTCAACTGTCCCTCATGAATAATGAGCCCCGCGTCAAGCTTTTGATTGGCCACCTGATCCATGATCTGGTCAAAAGGGGCCTCACTATAACAGACGCCCGACTTTCCTTCTCCTGCCAGGTGTTGCTCATAAAGTCTCAACACCAAAAAGGCCGTCGTCATCCTGCCGGGGATCCCAATGCGCACTTTGAGAAGTTGCTTTGGCCTTAGGGCCTTCATGGCAACGACAATGGGTCCATAATGATCTCCAAAACAGGCGCCTGTCGAAAGAAGATGATAGCGGTTCGCTATATAAGGGAAGGCATGAAGGGAAACGGCGCTCACCTCATAAGCATCACCCGCCTCCGTGGCCTTGCGATTTAAAGACTCGATATCCTCACGAACATCGACAAACTCAATCCCATCCGTGGGGATCTTCCCCTCCAAAAGAGGGGCAAACATAAAAGCGTCATCGGCATCCGGGCTATGTGCTATGCGAATCATAAAATTCCTCCTGCTTTCAAAGAGTGTAGTTTGTTACAGAATCATGGGAGAAGAGCAATAGCTTTCTCCCTCCGGTATTCATTTGATTTTATACAGCTCATCTTTATGACGATCAAATTCCTGATGGGCGGGGTTAAGGCGAAAACCGCGATATTCAGCGTGGCATTTGTAACATACACTCATCCAGGGAACGAGTTGGAAAATAATATAATCAATCAAGGCCACCACAATCAGAGAGAGTCCCAACGTCCAGGGAGATGCCAGCACACCCAGCCCAACAATCGTTAAAGCAATCTTCCGCGGGAAGTCTTTTTGACGATAGAGATCCTTGGAGCCACAAGAACGGCAGAGGATAATGGTCTCGTCTGGTAACGTTGGTGTGTATTTCACTTTAAAGTGGAATCGCCGACAAAAGAAAAAGATACCGCGCCGCCAACTCGCCAATAAAGACAAAAGCAACGGCCACATACATAATCCCAGTGGCCGATTGATTCGAGCCAATACGGGCCGTACCCCAGATCAGGCCCACCACCACAGAAGGAATCCCGAGCCCCACCAAAATCCTTTGCCAAAAGAAGATGCCATGTCCCTCAAAAGAAACAAGGGTGTTTAAAAAATCAGAATTGGGATGGATGATTGTTTTATAAATCCAGAGACTCGTTACAACGGAGAGAATGCGTATTCCCAAAACCAGGATCATGACCCAGGACATTTTTACAAGAAGCTTTTTGGGCATATCCGTATTGACCAGGTACCAATGACCAAAGATCATGCCCGTCAAAAATCCTCCCAACAATAATGAGGCTGATATGAAATTAAAAGGGATCAACACCGTCTGTGTCCAGAGAGGAGGGATATTGGGTCTAAAAAGAAGGGCATCAATTACCAGGGCTGCGAGTCCAACCACGGCGATGGAGAAAAGTTCACCCCTTGTGACTGTGATATCCTTGAAATTGATTCTCCACCAAAGACGCACACAAAGAAGACCAAAAAAATAAAAAAGAAAAAGACCGCCCCTCTGAAGAAGAGAAGGCCCAGCAACGGTATTCCCAAATATTTCCGGAAGATGAAAAGTAGAATTGTATTTTAGAACCAAGGCCATCGCAGTAAAAAGAAAGGCCCAGAAGCTGATCGATTTAAAAAAATGTTTGTCAATCATGGCCGGTGGAAGAATAGCCGCCGTAAGAGTCATACCAATGGCCATCTGAAGAAGAAAGGTGACCAATATAAAGGAAATGGACATAAAGATTCTGTATGCGGGAGTGTGTAGATAATCCCTCGAATGGCGTCAACCGCAAAGCGGCTTGCGAAGTATCTGCCTTGACAGTTCATCCAAACCATCTTATCTAGCCCCCCGTGTTCCTTTGTTCAAAAAGATTAGGTGTCTTCTTCGCCTCGGTTGCTGTTATTTTTGCGACGGCCGTCCTCCCCTTTCACTATCACGGCAAAGACTCAGCCGCCGAGACCACCAAATCCCCCCAGTCCCATTGCCCTGTCTGTCATCTGCAAACCACGGCCCGCGCCACAACACCCATCGAGCGCGTCCAATTTTTACACTTCTTGAATGAGCGATTTACTGTCAATCAAGTTTGCTTCACAGACTCTTCAATTTTTATTACCTCCAGCGCTTCTCCTCGCGCACCGCCCGCGTCAGCTTAACTCGACTTACAATAAATTTTTTATTGATGAGGGCTCAGACTTTTACCCTATCGTCATATTCTATCAATCCAGGAGAAGGTTTATGAAAAAAATGGTTTTCATTTTTACACTTTTGTTTTTTGTTTATCCCTACGTCTTGTCGGCAAAGGAAGCTTCATCTAATACAAGACAAGAGATCGAAGCAATCTCCGATCACTTAAAACAAGCACCTCCTCCCGTTTCACAAGGGAGTGTTCAAGGTTTTCAACGCCTCTTGCCAGATATCAGCGCCATTGGGACGTTTGCGGGCGCTTATTTCTCAAAAGACCCAACGAGTGACACAGGGGCTGATCCTGCAAAGACGGGGTTTAATCTGCAGGAAATTGAATTGGCCGTGCAATCCATCATTGATCCTTACCTTAAGGGAGATGTCTTCCTCTCTTTTGGAGAAGACAAAGTGGAGTTGGAGGAAGGCTACTTGACCACCCTCGGTTTGGTGAAAGGTTTGCAGATGCGGGGTGGAAAATTCCGGCTCCCTATCGGGCGACAGAATCAGAAACATACGGAGATCTGGGACTTTGCTGACAATAATCTCGTCAACAAATATCTCTTGGGGCCTGATGGGATCCGGGAGTTGGGTCTGGAAGTTTCTTACCTCCTTCCGACACCTTTCTTTGCCCAGCTTCAAGGGACATTTAGCAACGGGAATAACACCACGAGTTTTGGGAGTCCCCGCAAAAAAGATTTTCTGTACCAGGGCCGTGTCACCACGAGCTTCGACCCGACAGAAAACACAGCTATTCTTGTGGGAGCCTCTGGAGCCACCGGGGGTAACAGTTACTCTAACGGTAATTTTACCCAAATCTTGGGCGGAGACGTTCTCTTGAAGTGGAAACCCGCCTCCTATCGGAGTCTCGTCTGGCAGACCGAATACCTCTATCGATCCCTGGGGACCTCCACAGGTTCACTCAATGACGGGGGACTCTACAGTTACATCGATTATCAATTCCTCAAACGATGGCATGCGGGTATCCGTTATGACCAGATGGGGATGCCCAGTCGGTCAATTGTGAGCGAGGCACGCGTGACACCCGCACTGACTTTTAACCCGACGGAGTTTTCCCGTATTCGGGCGCAGTATGAATACGACAAAATAAAAGGGATCAATCCCGTCCATGTAGCTTTTTTGCAATTTGAATTCAGCATGGGCCCTCATGGAGCCCATGCATTCTAATTGAAAGGACAGAATATGAAAAAAATTATCGTTACTTTTTTAACGCTCTTTATCCCCTGGACCGCCTCAGCCATGGTCAATGTAGTTGGGACGCTTCCCATCTTTACTTCCTTGGCCCAAGAGATCGGTGGTGATCGTGTTGCGGCCACCAGTTTGGCCCGCGGGAATCAAGATCCCCATTTTCTGGATGCCAAACCTTCTTTCGTCGTCGCCCTCAATCAAGCGGATCTCCTCCTTCATGGAGGTCTGGAACTCGAAATAGGATGGTTGCCGCCTATCCTCGTTCAAGCCAGAAACCCCAAGATCAATAACAATACGCCTGGAAATGTCGATCTCTCCGAGGGACTGAATATACTGGAAATTCCCCAGACAAAGGTCGATCGGTCGATGGGAGATGTGCATCCCCGCGGCAATCCTCATGTCTGGCTTGATCCGAATAATATCAAAATCATGGCCGTCAATATTGCCCAGCACCTCTCCACGATTGATCCTCAGGGGAAGAATTATTATCAGGATCGGCTAGGACAATTTGTCGAAACGCTGAATAAAAAAATAGTCGTGTGGGAGAAAGAAACAGCGAGCTTGAGAGGAAAACAAGTCATTACCTACCATAAGAGCCTGAGTTATCTGGCCTACTGGACAGGTCTTGACATTGTCGCCACCGTAGAACCCAAACCTGGGATACCCCCCAGCTCAAGACACGTCGATGAACTTCTCGACAAAATTGCAGCACTCAAGATAAAGGCCATCTTGATGGAGAACTTCTATCCCACAAAGGTGCCGGAATACGTTTCCCAAAAATCAAAAATTCCTTTAGTCATCATACCGGTTGATGTGGGTGAAGAAGGGATTAAAAACTATTTTGAATTAATGGATCATCTGATTGGCAAATTAAAGGGAGTTCTTTAGTGGAATCCCCTCTTTTGGCATTGGACGACTTGGTAGTGGGTTATCCAGGTCGTCCTCTTTCTTCTCCCTTGGCATTGAAGATTCCAACGGGGGCGCGGGTTGGCATCATCGGGTCCAATGGATCTGGTAAAAGCACTCTCATCAAAACACTCTTGGGGCTTGTCAAGGTTTTGGGTGGAAGCTTTCAATGGCAAGAAAAACTAGTCTTTGGTTACGTGCCACAAGAAGACCCTGTGAATCCCATCTTCCCAATCACCGTGCATGATCTTCTCAAAATGGGGGCGATGAAAAAATTAACGAGGCTCCGATTTTCATCACCTGATTTCGAAACACTAGCCATCAAGATCTTGGGTGACATGAGTATTCTCGATTTAAAAGATCGCCTGGTGAGAGAGTTGTCGAGAGGGCAGAGGCAAAGGGCCCTCATTGCACGCGCCTTGATGGCTCAACCCTCCGTGCTCATCTTGGATGAGCCCTACAACGCCCTCGATTTTTCGTTCAAAGAAAAGTTAAGGCAAATGTTTGCTCAATGGCAGGACAATTTTAATGTTTCTATTTTTATTATCGAACACGACCTCAATCGCATTATCAATCTGATAGATTGGGTGATCTTGTTAGGCCCCGGCGGAACACTCTGCGGGCCTGTCACCCAAGTTTTGACAGAAGAATCACTCAGTCGCACCTACGGAACAAAACTCCACTTCCACGAGGAGAATGGTGAAAAGCAGATTCATTTTTTATAATTTTTGGACATTCGTCTTGATCGGACTGGGCTGGATGGCCAACCATCAAGAGTCTCTCCACTTCGCCCGTGAATGGCCTCTCTGGTACGAACCCGTAATCGCGGGTCTTGTCTGTGGACTCCTCTGCGCCCTCCTGGGCCTCTACATGCTCCTCAATCGAATCGTCTTTGTCAGTTTGGCCATTACTCAAAGTGCCGGCCTCGGGATTTTTATTTCTTTTTTCGTAGCAGGATTTTGGGGGCTCTCTCTCGAACATTCCCCGCTCTCCCTCCTGGCCGGTCTCATTCTTGCCTCCTCAACAGCCTTTCTTTTTGTTTCTTTTCGCAAATCTCAAAAAGACTTCGATGAGGTCTTGATTGGTCTCATCTATATCGCCGCCTCGGGGCTGATCATTTTTATCGGCGATCGCATTGCCGAGGGGAAACATGCCATTGATAATCTCCTTTTTGGAAACGCCGTCGCCGTCACTGCAACCTCTCTGCAAACCCTCACCGCCGTAACTGTCGTTGCCATGTTTGTCCATTTTTTCTTTCGACGAGAACTTCTCTACACATCGGCTGATACTCATTTCATGCATGTGGCAGGACTCAAGACAAACTTCTGGCTCGCCCTCCTCTATCTTACCCTGATCCTCGGCATTACCATCTCCATGAAAACCTTAGGCACCCTCCCCGTTTTTGCCCTCATGGTGATTCCTCCCTTTATCGCCCTCAAACGAGCTCGAGGATTGCGCGATGCCTTTTTGATCGCCCTCCAACTGGGCATGATCATCCCACCCTTGGGCTACTACCTCTCCTTTCTGTTTTCCTTCCCAACCGGGGCCAGCATGATCGTGGCAGCCCTCCTCTATGTCCTGGCCAGTTTGGTGGAGCCGGCCATTCTCCGCCAAAAGAGGTGTTGACTTTCAATACCCATTAATCAATAAGTCTCCGCTATTGATAGTATTTGTCCGCGTCAGAGTCCTGAAGCATAGTGCTCCTGTCCTCTTTAGCGGCACCCAAGCCTAAGGAGGTTTCATGGGTAAGAAATTATATGTAGGTAACCTGCCTTTTTCCGTCACGGATGAAGTGCTTCAAACCAAGTTCGCGGAAGTCGGGACCGTTGAATCAGCAAAAATTATCTCCGACAAATTTAGTGGTCGCAGCAAGGGCTTTGGATTTGTAGAGATGTCCTCAGATGAAGAGGCTCAAGCAGCCGTTGCGCGGTTCAATGGAAGTGATTACGAAGGGCGTGCCATGACGGTGTCGGAGGCACGACCCGAAACTCCTCGTACCGGTGGTGGTGGTGGTTTCCGTGGTGGTCAGAACGACCGTGGCGGTCGTAATGATCGCGGTGGTTTTGGTGGCAACCGCAAGAGTTGGTAATTTCAATTCAACAATTAAGGAGAGTTTCTATTGTCCAAAGACGATCTCGCAAGGTTTGAAGGTAAGATTACCGATGCCACTGGCGGAGGAAATTACATCGTCACACTCGAAAACGGGATCACTGTCTCAACAAAGCTTTGTGGCAAGATGAAACGCTTCAATATTCGGGTGATCGTAGGGGACAGGGTCACCGTTGGTGTGTCCCCCTACGATCCTACCCACGGCTTTATTCTTCATCGCCATCGTGTCTGAGCTTTATTAATTAAAGTTATATCAAAGGAGCTATCATGTCTTTTGCCGAAATATCTGAGTATAAAGGAAACCCTGTCATCACCCTCAAAAATGATCCTGATGATCGTTACCCCTTCACCTTTGGTGTGAAGAAAGCAAAACTGTTACTCGAACACCTGGACGACATACGAAAGTTTGTCGCCGATCACGAATCTAAGGCGCCAAATACTTCCAAATCAGAAAAGTAAAAAGTATCATTTTGCCAGATTTCCATCTTTCGATGTTTCCTTATTCTTGACAAGATCAAGAGGATTCTTACCCATCGATTCGAGGAAAGTGACGATCCCAAAGCTCAGGAAACCTCCACCGCCAAATCAGAACAACAAGAAGGGTGCCCACCCCTCCTAAAATGACCGAAGGAATCACGCCAAACCACGAGGCCGTGAGTCCCGATTCAAATTCACCCAATTCGTTGGAGGCCCCTATAAAAACAAGATTGACCGCACTGACACGACCTCGCATCGCAGGAGGGGTTCGAACTTGGACAAGAATACCACGAATCACAACGCTCACCATATCGGCCGAGCCTAAAATGAATAAACAAAAGAGTGAAAAGATAAAACTCCGTGAGAGGCCAAAAAAAATCGTGGCTACACCAAAAATGGCCACACAAAAAAGCATAGTGGTCCCTGATTTTTTGAGAGGAGGAAGATGGGCCAAGACAATTGCTGTCATCACCGCCCCAACTGAGGGAGCCGCCCGGAGGATTCCAAGACCCATCGGTCCTACTTTAAGAATGTCATTCGCAAACACGGGCATCAGGGCTACGGCGCCCCCCAGTAAGACGGCAAAAAGATCAAGAGATATAGCACCTAAAATAACGCGCGTCTTAAAGACATAGCGAATGCCAGCCAGGAGACTGACCCATGAAATTTCAGCTTTCTCCAATTTTTCAACCCGAGTGTGCATGAGATAAATAAGAAAGGCCGAGGCCAAGCGAATAAGGGCAACCACGTAAAAAACCCAAATGGCTTTTCCAAAAACAGCATAGAGGGCCCCACCAATCGCAGGACCAACAATAAAAGCTATCTGCATAATGGATGAACTCCAGGCAACGGCATTGCCAAAATGATCTGTAGAAACAAGTTGTGGCACAATGGCCTGACTAGCGGAACCATCATAGACATTGGCCGTCCCCATTAAAAAGAGAAGCCCATAGAGAGGCCACAACGAATGAAGATTAAAATGATAAAAGAAAATAATACCTACAACGACTAAAAATTGAGTCATCCGACAAAAGAAGATGATGCGGCGACGATCAAATCGGTCTGCTGTATGACCGGCAAAAAGGGCAAAGGTGATCTTTGGGAGAAAAAGCGAAAGCCCAATGTACCCCAAATAAAGAGGACTCTTTGTGATTTCATAGACATATTGTCCAACGGCAACAGCTAGCATCTGGTAGGCACATAGGGCCAGGAATCTGGCTGAGACAAAAAATCTAAAATCTCTGTAAAAAAAAGCGGCACGTGGATGAATAGGGTTTTTCAAGTCGCTCATGGGCTTTAGCGGTTAGAAATTATCACAGATAGGTATTGCTTGTATCGTAAAAACTCTACATTGATTTGAATAACCCATCTGTGCTCATATTCGGAGCTTATGAAGGTTCTGTTTTTTCTAGTTTTTATAATCATCGGCCTGGGGGTCTGTTTCCTAACACCGCTTCACTCGTATCTCACTCTCAACGGAATCACCGACTTGCAAAATTGGATTAGACTCCAGGGGGCCCTCGCCCCGCTGATTTTTCTCGTCCTCTATATTGTCGCCATTATTTTTATGATACCGGCCTCTCTCTTCGTCGTCAGTGGAGGGTTGCTCTTTGGAACTCTTTTTGGATATTGTCTCAATTTTACCGGTGGTGTTTTGGGCGGTTGTATCTGTTTCTGGTTATCCCGAAATCTGGGTCGGAGGCCTATCGAGCATTTTTTGGGAGATCACATTAAATTAAAAAATCTTGATAACAAGATTAACAAAAAAAGCTTTTACCCGCTTCTCTATCTCCGTTTTGCACCTATTCCGCTGAGCCTTTTGAATTATGCCCTGGGCTTAACACAGGCCTCCTTTAAGAATTACTTTTTTGCGAGCCTGATAGGACTCATCCCCCCGACATTTGCTTACACGGCTCTGGGGGCAGCAGGCAGTCAGGCGAGTTTAATGCATTTACATACATGGGCCAACTATCGCGTCTGGGGACCTTTTGTCCTTATCATTGTCCTCACCCTCATTCCCAAAGCGATAAAGAAATATGCGCCTTCCAAAAAACTCCCCGCTATTGACTAACAGGGTTGCTTCCTCGATTTAAAAGTGGGAAGGGTCGTAAATGGCAGAAATTAATCGTATCGAACAAACCTATCGAAGGCTTACCGCCAGTGGCAAAAATGTTCTCAGGCTTTTTTCTGGCAATCCCACCGAACACGGCTTCCGATTTCCACCGGAAATTTTAAAAAAATCTTATGATCGTTTTTTTCAATCTCAAGAATACCATCCCCATCCCAAAGGTCTCCCGGAGGCCCGACGGGCGATCCAGAATTACTATGCCACACAAAATACCCTCTTGGATTTGGAACACATTATTTTGACCTCTGGCACCAGCGAATCGTTTTTTTACCTCTTTTCCTTGCTTGCAAAACTTGGCGATAACATCCTGATACCCAATCCCTCTTATCCGCTCTTCGATGACATCGCCAAACTTGCCGGTGTCACCTTACGTCCTTATTCTCTTCGAGAGGATCAAAACTGGGCTGTCGACCTGGAAGACCTTCACAACAAAACAGATTCGAGAACACGGGCCATTGTCCTTGTCTCGCCCAACAATCCCACCGGCTCCGTTATTTCAGCAGAACAGATCCAGGAAATTGTCGCATGGGCCAATCAAAAAGATATTTCCCTTATTTGTGATGAAGTATTTTCTGAATTTTATTTCGGAAAAAATGTCTTTCCTCGCGCTCTCTCCGTTTCAAAACCGAAACTTTGTTTTATCCTCAATGGAATCTCAAAAATGTTCGCGCTTCCCGCCCTAAAGCTTAGCTGGATTGGTGTCGGTGGCGAAAAAAATCGTGTCGAAATTGTTGTCGATCAGCTGGAAACGCTGGCCGATACCTTTCTGAGCACTCACACACCTATTCAGGAGGCCCTCCCTGCCCTCTTCACAGAGGGATGGAGTTTTGTACAGGACTATCGTCGGGAAGTTCAAGAGAGACGGGACTTAGCCGTTTCTCTTCTCAAGGCCTGCCCCCCTATCCATTTCAACCCCCCTGTGGGGAGCTACTACCTGATGGGGGAAATCACCAAAAAGATCCCTTCATCAGAAGAAGAGTTCGTGATTCGCCTGATGGAAGAAAAAAACGTCTTCATTCATCCCGGATATTTTTATGATTACGAAAAAGGGATTCACTTTGTGATTTCGTTTTTAACGAAAAAAGAAAAGTTAAAAGATGGTCTCGAAGCGCTTATTTCTATTTTATAAAGGGAGGGAAACAGATCATGAGAAAAATCCCGGCCACAATGGCTACCCAACATCCGGATAATGCCTGTCCTCCGCCAGGGGGTACGTCGCCTTTTATTTCAACGATCGAAGAAGTCGATGAATGCTACCGTTCTTTTTCTGATTTTGGTTGCGATGAGTACATGTGGGACTGGGAAGGCAAATTCGTTGACGAAGCCGTTGTTGATCGTCTCTTTAATCGATACAATCATTACTTTCAAAAACATCAATTGGGACGGGATAAATTTCTCACATTTCGCATCCCCAATGTCTCTTATGAGGCCGGATTTCGTCTGGCACGCTCCTATATGACCTTGATTACCGCCGCCCATACGGCTCGGGAGCATCGTGTTCATGTACCCCCCATCTTCGAAGCCATCCTCCCGATGACAACCAAGGCAAGCCAGTTATTGGCGATCTACAGAAAATACCTGAACGCCCTTAAATTTGAGCGAGCCATCTTTGACCGGGCCCTCATGAAACCCGATGACTTGGAAATGATCCCCCTGATCGAAGGAAGCGTCACTCTTCTTCACTCAAGACAGATATTGGACGACTACGTCAGCGGCTACCAAAAATTGTTTCGGGCACCCCCGCCGTATTTGAGACCCTTTATTGCCCGATCGGATCCGGCTTTGGACTCCGGGTTTTTGGCCGCTGTTTTATCAGCTCGGGGGGCTATCTCGGAGTATTACCGTTTTGAAGAAGAAACGGGCATCCGTGTTTTCCCCATCATTGGCGTAGGCTCTCTTCCTTTTCGTGGAGGACTTTCACCGGACTCGATTGATTCTTTTCTAAAAAATTATGCGGGAGTCCGCACCGTCACGATTCAATCGGCTTTTCGTTACGATTATCCTATCGATATTGTAAAAAAATCATTAGCCACTCTCAAAACAAAACTGCCGCGTCTCGCCCCTTGTGTTTTTTCAAGAGAAGAGATTGGTGAGATTTTAGAATTATCAAAATTCTTCGCCTCTTATTATCGCCCTGTCATCATCAGTCTTTCAAAAACGATTCGTCATCTGGCGACGTTTATTCCCTCTCATCGAGAGAGAATCCAGCATACGGGTCATTTTGGATATTCGCGAAAAATGGGCGGCAAAACCAAACTGCCGAGGGCCATTACGTTTTGCGCTGTCTTTTCATCTTTGGGGATTCCAGCGAGCCTTATTGGAGCGGGCAGGGCTCTCATGGCTTTTAAAAAAGAAAAGGGGAGACGGGCCGATCTGCTCCTCTCAAAATATTTTCCAACCTTGGAGAGTGACTTGAAGTCGATCGGATCTTATCTCAACTGGGAGAATCTCAAGTTCCTCTCAAAGAATGATAATGCCTGGAAGGCCATCTTCCAAGATGTGACGGCCATCGAGGAAATGCTGGGAAGACGGCTCGGTCCTTCAAAGCCCCATGAATATATTCATCGTAATCTAACTTCTAATATTTATCAGTTATGGAAAAATGCTCCTCAAACTCTTGAAGGCAAGAAACAAGTCACTGATGAGATTTTGCGGGCTGCCCGTGTGAGGAGGAGTCTCGGATGAAAATCCATTTTCCTGTTAAAATAGAAATCCTGGTCCGCTTTTCGGATGGATTATGAAATCAGAGGCAAAAAAGGCAGGCGCTTGATGGCGACTGGCTATTCCGTACAGGTCATGTATAATTATCAGGCAGAGAGGACTTTTGAGATTCCTCCTACTATCCGGAGAAAAATTCTGAATCTCGAGAGAAGAGCCCTGGGGAAAAAAGATGTCACAAAAGGTCCTGCTGGCAAAGAATCTCGTTGAACTTGCTAATCTCAACCTTGAGGAGATTCCCCTCGAAGAAATCTGTTATCTCATTGCCAAAGAAAAATACCCTGCCCTGGATCCTCAAATTTATCGTGATCGTCTGGATGAATTTGCGCGAAGAGCCCACCTGCGTATCGGAAAAGTCATGGGGATGCGACAACTGGCCATCGGATTAAGCCAATATCTCTTCGAAGAGGAAGGGTTTCGAGGCAATACCAGTGACTATTATCATCCTTCAAATAGTTTTCTCAACGACGTACTGGACAGGCGTGAGGGGATTCCGATTACGCTTTCGATCCTCTATATTGCGATTGGAAAACGCCTAAGCCTGCCTGTCCACGGCGTGGGATTCCCCGGACATTTTTTAGTTCGTTACGAAGACCCCAAAGGGGCCTTTTTTGTCGACCCCTTTCACCGAGGCAAAGTTCTCTCGGCCGAAGATTGTAAACATAGATTGGGCGACATGTATGGCGACGTCCTTCCTTTTCAACATGGATTTCTTGATCCATCAAGTCATCGCGAGATTCTTCTCAGAATGCTAACCAACCTCAAGATCATTTATATGATGAAAAAAGATTTTGCAGGAGCCCTTCAAACCTTAAACCAAATTCTGCTTTTTACCCCTTTTGGCTCCGAAGAAATCAAAGAACGCGGCATGCTTTACTACCACATGGAATGCTTCAGCCAGGCCCTCAAAGATCTTGAAGTCTATCTCCAACGGGCCCCTGCAGCGCCCGACCGGCCCATCGTAGAGGGGTGGATCAAAGAGTTGCGTGTGAAGGTGTCACAGATTCAATAAGTTGATTTTATCCCAGATTTTCTTTATCAACCAAAGAAGGAGCGCGGCCTTCCTTAATATCCTGGCGGACCTGCTTCACATCTTTCGAAGTCATCTGAGAGGGTTGCCCAAGGCTGGTCATTACTTGATTGGTCATGCGGGCCGTGATCTGATCGTTGAGAGAACCGGTGCCGTCGATATCGGTGTCCAAAAAATTTTCGATTTTTTTACTCGGAACATCGGTTGCCAGCAACTGATCGAGTAGTTCTCGATAACCAAAACTCGAAGGCGATTTTTTGATAATCTCGACGAGTTTGGCGCAATCACGACAGAATCGTTTAAAAAACCCCGCCCTCTCCTGGCAATAAATGCACCTCATAGGATGTCTTTATCCCCCTCTTTTTATTCTTCAAGCAAATTATTCCACGATGAGACAGCCACCATGGAGAATATCTCGGGCAATAATATGAAAATGTTCTCCAATATCGGCTAATTGAACCTGTCGCTCATCCGGATTGAATTGGAAGGTTCCGAGGGAAACATGAACATGCTGCCGATCGTAATGTTGTCCATCGTGGCCATAGCACCGTCTCTGATCGCGGAGTGAAAAAGTGGGCACCGATTCTTCTCCGGAAATTTCAATCCCAGAAAAACGAACCTCACGGTGCCCTGTCGCATCGGTATCATCCCTCAAGCCGTGAATATTAAAAGTCGCATCTCGCATCGGAGCGTTTTGCGAAATACCAATCGGATAATAACGCCCCAATAACCGGAAGAGCAGAGTCCCCTCAATGTCTCCGCGAATATGAATATCTTCAATCTGGGCATCATCAACCCGAAGGACGGGCCGTCCGGAACCCTCTTCCATATGACTTTGCAAACCCAATTGTGGCACTCTAAAATGGATATCATGAACCTGTATGGTCACATGACTATCCGCCGAATCTCCCGAGGAACCAAGGATTTGACGGAGTTCGGACCACCGTGGGACAAGTGAAGGATCTTGATGAAAGATCACCTGACCTCTATGACCTTCCACAAGAAGGGGTTCGGCACCGCTTTCGACAAGAATACGACTTTCAAAAGGCCAGACACTCAAAATCCCTTCGCCTCTTACCGTCGCATCCTGAATCACTGTTTCAGCATAGGCATTTAATTCCTGAGATCGTGCCAAAAGACGAAGCTCCGACATCTCTGTTAAAAACCGCCCCCGGAGCTCAAAACGCGTGGGTTGTCCTGGCTCTCCCACAACTCTGAAGGACCCTTCACCATTCAAATAGTTAAAATTCAGATGTCCTCGTCTTTCGTTCCCCAAAAAATAGTCCACCGTGCCCGAGGCTTGACCATGAATGTCCGCCTCCACATTGGCCAAACCCTCGCCTGGGGTGACATGTAAATTCGTCAAAGTGGCCGCATCACCGGGGCTCGTTGCCAAGTGCACGCCAAAACCATCAAAGGCCATCTGACGCACATCAAGTGAGTCGATACTGAACGAAGGTTCCGAACCCGAAAAATTCATGGCAAAATTTCGTAAAGAAAATCCTTGCTCGAGAGAGAGGGTGACACGATCTTCCGGATTTCTCGTTGAAATCGCCTCAAGAAAAATCTGGCGACTCTGATAATGAGGGATGCGGATCATGCGCAAAAGGCCCTCCTGCGAATGAGGATCTAAGGTCAGCTGCATCACAAGAGGTTCGGCCGAGTTGCCGCCATCCACCAAATGAAGATTGGCTCGTAAATGATTAAAATCGGCCGACTCGATCCCATTGACTGTAATCGTCGGCGACAAAAGGTGGCCTGACACCCGAAGGCGGTGTATTGAGCCCGGTCTTAACTCGGCAAAGTGAACGGTAAGTCCCAAAAGAGAAAGGGAACGATTGCTAAAATTACCATCGACCCAGATCTCAGCCTGGTCGAGCAAGGGTTCGATCCTTGGTGCCACGGCACTCGCCGGCGCTACGGGCGGAGGAGCCCCTTGATGTTGCCGGCGTGCCTGCTCAGCTAAAAAGCGTTCAACAATCTCGGCAAACTGCCAGGCGTAGGGAGGGAGATTTTGGCGGAGATCGTAATCAGGTCCCCGCAAAACAGGAGGGGCCAGTGAGAGTTGATCAAGAATCTGTTGGTGTGCCTCCAAATTCACGGGAATACAGAGATATTCAATACGGGCCTGGAGACGTCTTGTTGAGGGATTGATAAAAACTCTCAAGATCCGAAAACGAAAAAAGGGAGCGATGATAGGGACATCACCCAAGATATTAAAAACAGCCCCCGGAAAAGGACGTGACGCCGTACCCCCCACTAAGGTCACCCCCAAAAGGGCAACCGCTCCGTGTTCTCGCAGGGTCGCCTGAGTCCAGGTATCCATGCGGGAACCCCCAGGCCCCAAACCCGTCACGGGAATTCTCACCGAGGCATTGAGTTCAAAACCCTCCAGCTGCTGAGAAAGATCGTAAATCAAATGCGAGATCGAGATCTGTTGCGTTGGGTGGGACGGTGTTTGAAACAATCTCTCCACCCCTAAGCTCGGCTGAACCCGCCGACTTTGCCCCCTATGATAGGCAGGAGTGATCTCCTGCAGTTGAAAATTGCGAATCACTCCGCTTTGAAGGTCTTCTTCATCCGGCCTCATCCCCGAATCGACCTCAAGAGACGAATCAAGACAAAGGACGCGAGGATCAACCCCATCGATAGGCCGGCACGTCATCGTCCACCTCCTGGATGTGTCGTTCTTTGATTTGCAATAAACCAGTCTTTAAAAAGTCTCCAGAACCCTTCTGTCGAAATATCCAATTGATCAATCGATGAAGAAATATGGCGTGGACGTGTATTTTCAGGAATCCCCAGACCGAGTTGATTTTGATCCAGAGAAAACTCATAATGAAATCCGTCTCCGCCGGAGACGGCGACACCCCTTCGAATACCCAAAAGACGATCGGCCATAAAACTAAAATGAGAGACAAGGGGTGCTCTTGAAGAGGGATGATTTTGACCTCCACGATTATAATAAAGAGATCCGTCCGTAACACCCAGAGATCTTCCAGAAAAATTCCCCGTATTCATATGGACATTGAGAGTTCCCATAGGCCTCACACCCCCTTGTACATAATCACTCGAATGATTCACATACAAAGGCCCTCCGGCTATATTCGAAAGTCTGTCTCTCCTAAAACTAAAAGAAAGCAGGGAAGAAGCCGGGATGATCCTCAAGAGTCCAGAAAAATTCGCAGAGAGCGGCCCTGCCACTTCTCCTTCCGTTCGTGCCGTCACTACATTCGTCAGATTTATTTCAGGCCGTGCCAAAAATCCTGTCCAACTGGGCATCGAAAAACTGCCTTGCGAAATAAAATCCGTGAGTGTCAATCCTTCATACGAAAATAATCTTCCCAATTTGAGACGATAACCACCCCTCACCGGACTGCGGGTTCCCGAACTCCCCACCTGGAGCATAGCCTCTCCATGATTTAAAAGATGTCTCACATTGACGGTGAGGTCATGCGATAAACCCCGCCCCTGGCCACTCACGCGGACATCGGAGGCCACACGCCTGTTTCTCAAATAAACAGAAACAGGCTGTGATGTCCGGATCGTCCATCGGGGGTTGACAACTTCCGAATCCCCATGAAGTTCTCCATGCCCTTCGACTTCGACACGTCCCTGCGCCCGGAACAGACCGGCACGCAGCACATCTCCTAAAATCGCTGACCATTGATAGTGCTGAAAATCCGTTGAAAAACTTACATCACTGGCTACTTCAAAATTTCCTGAAGTCGAAGAGAGTCTCACGGGACCCTCGGCTTGAAGATGGCGATGTTCTCCCTCATTTTGTTCAACAACCCGAAACGACAGAAGAGGGACAAGGGAAAAAGGGCCGATATTCAGACTGGCCGCCGTCATATGGAGATCAGCTGTTTCGGTCTGATCGTCACGCCCCTGTCCCACAATAGCGAAGTTGAGATGACTGATCGAGAGCGGCGGCCTTCCAGCACGGGTCAAAGAGGCCTGACCCCTGACCAACAAATTAAAATCTCCCAGATTAGGGATAGGAAATGCCAACCCCTCCAACCAGTGAAATCCACCATGCCCCCTGAGAACAACATCCTGGGTTTGCACGCGTGTCCCTCCAAACTGCCACAGATTTTCAATACCATGGTTCCCACTCGTCAGCTCCCAATCGGCGTAGAGGGGTTGATGGGTATTGTGAATGTCGTATTGAAATTCTGCCCGACCCTCAAGAAGTCCTGAAAAAGAGATTTGCTCCGAAAGTCTCAGGGGATGTTGATCGGGAGTTTGAATGTGCAAATCTAGAAGTGCAAGTGTCACACGTTGAATCCGGGGTAATCGAAAAATAGAATCAAAATGCATCGAGATGCCCCCATTCACACTTCCCGAGAGGGTCGGAGAAGAGTCGGATGGAGGAATAACCTGCGTTGTGTGAAAATCACATTTGTCCAAAGTAATATCCATCATTCCATCACGAGACAAGGAGAGATGGACAATCCCCTCCAGATGAACAGGATTGGTTCCAAAATGGATCGTATCCAAAATGTCCGCCGAGAGGTTGGTAAGGGAGACGTGCATAACCCCTTGGGTGGCATCGTAGTACCAGACAAGATCGGCTACTCCCTCTTGAACATTGATGCCGGCAGGCCAGGGGAGTTGAGAGAGCGGAAAATGATGAAGCTCTCCATGGGTCCCTTGAAGGATTCCCGTAAAATCAAAATTCTCAAAACGGCGACTCATCAACGTCTGCCGAAGCCGGGCGATGTCCAAGTAGAGTTCAAGACTCGCTAGGGGATTGGCACAGGTACCATGCCCCATGGAGGCACTCGAAGGACATACGTTTCCCCGGATAGTCATCAGATGAAGGGCATTGATCAAGGGCGCAAGATCAGGTCCCGAAGAATTGGGGGGAGGATGAGGCGTTGGAGGTGCAGGACGGAGCAAATCTTCCCACCTCACGGGGTGAATACGTCGATCCGGAAAAAATCTTCCAATCGGTGAGCCCAGGACAGTCTCCGTGATATCTTGATTCAACAAACTTCCCGTCGAGACCTCCACAAGGCCGCCAGATCTCGTTTGGATACGATCGGGCTGGATCAAACCCCACAAAACTGAAAAACCTTGAAGGACAATCGGCTGCGGCAGGCAAACAATGCTGTTTTGCGCCCTGAGTTGGGCACAGACATTGGCCCCCTCAGCCAACGAGAGGTCCGGACCCGAAAGAGCGACCTCGGCGTGATGAAATTGGGCGCAAAAATCCAAGGTCCAGTGGGAGAAGAGAGGAGAAGCCGGTTCGTGACTCGGCACATCGAGCCACGCAGGCAAAGACGGAGAGTCTGAAGAAGTGACAAGCACTTCTTCCTGACCACCCTCAGAGCCTTCGGCCTCACGGGGGCCGGATACTCTCCGTAACCACTCACGGCCCTCCAGCCTCAAGCTAATGTGATCTCCCACAAGTGATCCCCTCCTTAAACGGAGCGTGTAAAAATCCGAAGCCCCTGGGCAAAGTCCTTGAACTCTCGGGACAATGGAGTCTGAGGCTCAATCCTCCCAAAGAGTTTCACCTTTTGATAGAGACCATAAGCCGTCAACATCCCCGCGATGATTTCAGGAAGATACCAGTCAAGAGATCCACTTTCCTGACGGTGGGCACTATAGACAATGAGGGGGACGGCCAGGCCATCACGAAGTATTCCAGCTGTCGCCTCAAAATAACCCGCTGCGTTATTCACCCCCCGCAAACTCGCGGGGAGGTGCCTACCTCGTTTTGCAAGAACACGATCCACAGGACAAAGCAAAATCCGAAGAACCGGGACAGCATAAAGAGTCAAGGCCGCCCATCGAGCCTCCGGATGCCAAGGCCGTGCCAAAACGTGATATTCCATGCGCTGAACAAGATTAATGACCTGCGGCTCGATACGACGCACAACCTGGGCGAGCTGCGTCATCAGGGTATTTCGGAGGAGTGAGGGCAGTCTACCAAGCATGCCTACTTCTCGGCATCCCTCCCAAAAGGTTGCGGGGTTTTATGAACGTGATATTTACAACTTATAACTTTCCCGATACCATGGCAGGGTAGCTTCCAGACCTTGTTCGAATTCGGGGTATTGGAATTGAAACCCCGTACTTTTGAGTTTGGTATTATCGCAGGTAAAATCCACACCGAAGTATTTTACCATATCCTTTTCAAACTTGGGTGGCTTGCCTCCAAAAATCTTCTTGCGCCATTTGCCCAGGGCCGCCATCAAACTCAAGTTGGCCTTGATCAGGCCCAGAGGGAGGGCGGGCAAGGCCTTGAACTTCTTCCCCGTGAGGCGAGCCATCATCTGCATAAATTCCACCGTCGTCGTCTTGCTGTTGTCATTGATGATATAAGACTCACCATCGGTCTGCGGATTTTGTGAAATATAAAGGGCCGCTCGGCACACATCACGCACATGGATCGTCGGAATGCGTGCTTTGAAATTTTTGGGGACCATAATCACCTTCATCTGCAGGGGTTCTCGGAGCATCTGGCCGCCCCCATACACCGCACGAGGACCATAGACGGTGGTTGGCATGATGGCCGAAAAACGCATCCCATTTTTTTTGCAAAAATCACGCACCAGACACTCTTGCTCCCACTTGCTCTTGAGGTAATTGTTTTGGGGGTCGACCGGACGTCCTTCATGGATAGGGAGATCTTCAGGCTTGGTGGGAAATTTAAAAACGCCACCTGCTGCCCAAAGGACCAGTTTTTTGAATGTCGGGGTTTTTTGTAGAGCCTCAAGAAGGTGCTGAGTGCCTTGGACATTGACCTTCCAAAGCAGCGACCAGGGGGCCGAGTAGCTAAAGATGGCCGCGATGTGGAAAACGTATTCCACCCCCTCCACGAGCTTTGCGATATCCGAAGGGTTGGTAATATCGGCAGGGATAAATTCCACATGAGGTGTTTTTTTCAAAACACTGGGGAAGCGCCCTGTATTCAAATCATCGTGATCGTAGGCCGCCGCAAGGTCAGTCGCCCGGATCCGATAGCCCACCTCCGCGAGGATTTCTACCATGTGGGTCCCCATAAATCCGCAAGCGCCCGTCACAAGTGCTAGAGGTGGCATAAAAGTCTCCTTGAATTATGAATCATGCTGGTTCAACCAATCGGCAACAACGGGAAAAACTTCCCTGGGGGCATTCTTCCCCAAGACCAGGTCCATGTGACCATATTCTGTTCGATGTCCTTGTTCTTTCCCAAAAAGGACAAATTTCTTTTTTTTCGAGCTGATCTTTCTAAACGCAAAATGAACATCTGGATATCCCGTCAAACCATCTACGGATCCCGCGCAAATCAAAAAAGGAGAACGGATATCCTTCAGATGGTTCCGATAACTAAACTTTCCGTCTTCTGAAATAAAGTGATTATTTCGATACCATCCATGGAGCTGCATAAAAAGGGGGGAAGAGATATCTTCCACGGCCACTTTAAAGGCCGTATCTAAGGTTTTTAAATCAATATTATCAATCGCATAGAAAAAATTGTCCTCGAGAGGAGCTATCCATCGCCCCAAGGGGGCCCCTACCCGGGCCATGTGTTTTAAGGGGATAAAAGGAAGTCTTTTTACCACCGGATCTATCTTCAAAAGAAATTTTACAAATCCATTTTTGGCTGTAGCACTCATCGCAGAACCCAAAGTCACACCACTGGCACAGACTCCATTTCCAAGAGTTTCAAGAGCCGCATAGACTAATGTCCCTCCTAGGCTATGCCCAATCCAATGGAACTTTTTTTTTTGGTTTTTTTCTGGATATGAGACACGACAGCTGGAAAATCCTTGTAAACGAGATCATCAAAGTTCCAGGAACTATAGAGTCGAGACATCATTTTACCTAAGAATGACTTTCTGCGACTCAACCCCGTACCGCGAAGCTCAACCACCCACGTATCATAGCCTTGATGATAGAGATACTTAGCAAGTGAGAGGCGTGCCTCTGGAAAATCGATATCAAAACGATTGGTCCCAAAACCATGGACAAGGAGAGCAGGGTGCTGTCTCCGAAGAACAGAAGGACGGTAGCGATAAGTCGCCAGCTGCCATCCATCGGAGGTATCGACAAAGGCAATAACAGGCTTCAAAGAGTTTTCCCATTCGGATTTGCTCATCTTCTGGCCTTCTACCCTCGATGCCACGGAGTGTCAATTAGGTAAGGTCCCTCTGACCATGGAGCATTTGATGGTGTACAAATGGGCCTGGTATGGTATCAAGGAGGCGGACATTTATTTTTTTTTAAAAAATTAAAAAAAAGAAGCAACATTTTTTGTAACCGTCCGAAGCCTACGTCGAATCAACACGAGGGGGGACCGTGGAAAGACGACGTTTTCCACGCAGGGATGTCAGTGGGCTGCCGCTTAAAGCAACGGTTGTGATTTCGGGAGAATCATTGCTGGAGGAGCGGACCCCAAAGTTTGTTGAAATTGACGCAAAACCGGTCAATATCAGTCGTTCTGGCATTTGCCTTTTAATAAATCTCGGCACCCCCTGGAACACCTTTTCTCCTGATAAAGAACTCGATCTCTTTCTACAAAGGGGTAAAACCAAACAAGCCTTCAAAGGTAAAATTGTACATATTCTTGAGGGAGGACGCATGATTGGACTTGAATTTTGCCATACTCTTAACGATATGGACTCACTCCTGGATAGTCCTGGCAAATCTCGTACACACTAATTCATTCGTTTTAAAACAATCTCTCAAAGCAAGTACTTGCTTTACCGAGGTGCCCCATTATAGAGGTAGAGCTCGGTCTTGAAGAAAGGGGCCTTATGTATAAAAAAACCAAAGTCGCTAAAAAGAAACAGCGTAAGAAGCTGGGTAAAAAAGTCCGCAGCCTTCGCTACCGTGGTTAAGAGGCCAATCATTTTGTCCTCACTTTAAAAAAGTAGTGAATCTCACTTTTATAACAACTTCTTCTTGATACGACCGATAATCTTTGTGAGAGGAATCCCCTGTTTGGGGAGGGTAAACCCTAGAAGGGTCCTCTCATAACGATAGTAATAAAGGGGATTTCTAGAGGAGGCGCCAAAAGTAGTCCAAAAAATGTTAATTAATTCAAATAGTTATAAAAAATTATCCAAAAAGCGAAACTCGCTGGACTCCTCATGCCGAAAATGGCAAGAATCTTGCTCTTAAGCTAGGGAGAAGGAGAACACTATGGCAACATCCGTTGATTCAAGAAGGCGCGTAGAACAAGGCCCCATAAGTACCCCCGCTGTCCGGCCAGCCCCTTCAAGGCCGGCAACAGCATCCACGGGAGTTGGCAAATCTGCTTTTAGAGGACCAACAGCCAATGCTGTTCTCAGTGGATTAGTGGGAGCTGCGAAGCCAGCAGGAGTCTCGAGGTTTGCCAGCCCAAGTGATATTGCCATTAATACGATTTTAAATACGAGTCGAGTCGTCCAAGATGGAGATACACGAGGAAGCGCGGTCACAGCTATTGGTCAGGCTTTAACCACCTTAAGAGTCACGGAAGGAGCCAATCATGTTTAATGATCTCATTCATAAATACCCCAAGCTTTCATTTTTGGCTCGCCCTGAGTTTCAGGCCCTGCCTGAAGAGAATAAAAAGTATCTGAAGGAGCTGATCGAAGACGCCCTTTTTTGGATTGAACTCGATTCAAAACCTAACTCATCCGATGGTTTTAAATTTCTTGCCGCGACTTACGGTCTTGAGAAGGCCCGTGAAGATGCTGAGAGTAAAGGCCTCACCGGCAAGGAACGCGAAAAACACCTCCGACCTCATCAGGATCTCTATACGATGTTCAACCCCTACTCGGGGAATGGTCGAGAAAATCAATAAAGAATTAAAATTCCCGTTAAAATTCTAAGATAAGATTTGTGCGAAGCCCCCAGACCCAATTCGCTTTGTCGAATAGAACCGGGGGGACTTGTGCAATCGTAGTGGGGTCAAAGATTTTAACGTTCACATCATAGGCATTCCCCGGCATGAGATATCCCGCTGTGAGATCAAAGAGAAGATGCTCCCAGAAGCGTGATTGAAAATTGGCATCGGCCTCCCATCCATACCATTTATTGGAATTAACAATACGCGGCAAGACCGAGTAGCCCGTCATTTCGGCAAAATCGATATCAAAGTTGCTGGAAGGGGCCCACGCCGTAATAAATTTAATCCCCAGTTTCGTCTGACTCGCCTTGGGGACCAGATCTGAAATATCCAAATGATGCGCATAACCCAGGGTCGTATAGATCGCGTTGTTAATATAGTTTCCCGTCACAGGGACTGCCCCCACAAGGACACGGCTGCCAGAGCCACTCCCGTTCGCTTGCGTGACTCGAGGTGAAGAACCTAAGGGTGCATGAAAAAGGAGTAAGGCAATTTGATAATCGGGACGGAACCCAAACTGGGTAATTTTAGAGGAGAGCGGTCTTGCATCCCCCGAGGCATAACCGCCTTGAAAATTAAATTCGCCAAACTTGTAATTTGCCTCGGCCTCAAGGGCGGCCATTTGAATAAATGCCGTATTTTGGGAGGCTAATTCAATCGGGCCTCGCGCGTTGGCAGGCAATCCATTAAAGGGGATCGCGTCAATCGCAACCCCGGTAGCAATTTTTCCTGTAAGCAGGACATATTCACCACGAACTCTAAACGGACCATTTTTAAACTCGCCATAGACATCTGTAAAATAGAGAAGGGTATCTCCATCCTTTCCCGCCGGGACAAGCTCGCTCAATTGAAAATTCTGGTTCGAATCTAAAATAGGATTGCCATTGGCATCCTGGAGAATTTGTCTTGCCGTTGTCGTCGTCGAACTTGGCTTGCCATGGCGGTACCGGATACCCGAAAACGTTCCCAACGAAAGATTTTTATAATCGTATAGAAAGATTCCGGCAAACTGATGGAGGTCTTCTGAAGGCCCAGAGATGGCCTTGCCCAGACCGCTGATACGAGGGTCTTGTTGTTTCGTAAAAGTAAAATCAGCAACAGCCCCAAAGTTAAAAGTACCCAGACTCTTTGTCTCTAAGGCCGCCAAATAAAGGATACGATCGGCGGTATCACCAAAATCATCATTCAATCCATTACCGTCATTTTGAAAAAGACCAAGTCCCACGTGAGAAGGCTGTCGACCAATCCTGAATTTACCGCCCGGAGTGAGTATATCCATATAAACGCGTCGGATATTTAAGGCCTTGTTTTCCCCGGCCGCTCCCCCCGTAACTCCAATAGAACCACCGGCCCCTGGCAATTGAATAGTCCCGACAATCGGCGACAAAAAATCAATTTTTTTGGTGTCTTGAGTCCCTTCAATAATATTATCCAAGACATCAAACGAAGAATGAATGGAGAAATTATCATTGAGCTTCAGGATGGGCTCAACACGAAGTCGTTCCTGGGCAAAGAGGATGGATCCGAAACGATCATTATCTCCAAGCCCTCCTTGGTTCACACTCGAGTTTGGTTTTTGTGTATCGAGATCGTGATAATAGACAACACGATTTCGGAGATATCCGTGAGTTGTAAAATCAAAGGCAAATGACGCAGTGGGTAAAGCCAAGAGGGTAAAAACGACTAAAGGCAACAACAAACCTTTTCGGCGCTCAAAGGAACGACCATATAAGAGAAAAGGGGCTAGCAAGGTATAAGCTCTATACCCGGCGCCCCTTTTCAAGTCAACATCTACAGACAAATTACATCATTCCGCCCATGCCTCCCATGCCTCCCATTCCACCGCCTGAGGGCATCGAAGAGCCTTTGTCCTTCTCATCAGGTTTCTCGGCAATCATCGCCTCTGTTGTTAACAAGAGAGAAGCGACACTCGCTGCATTTTGCAAGGCAGAACGAGTGACCTTTGTTGGATCAATGATACCGGCCTTCAAAAGATCCTCGAATTCACCTGTCTCCGCATTAAATCCATAAGAACCCGTATTCTTCCGGATATTATCCAGAATCACAGCCCCTTCGTAGCCGCCGTTTTGGGCAATCCAACGTGCGGGTTCCTCAAGGGCCCTTTTGATAATATCGACGCCAAATTGCTCTGCGACAGCAACTTTGACCTTTTCAAGGGCGGGAATGCAACGGATCAAAGCAACACCACCACCCGGGACAATACCTTCTTCAACGGCCGCTCGGGTTGCATGGAGGGCATCCTCGACACGAGCCTTTTTCTCTTTCATCTCGGTCTCGGTAGCCGCACCCACATTGATCACAGCGACTCCACCAACGAGCTTGGCCAGACGCTCCTGAAGCTTCTCTTTGTCATAATCGGAGGTGGTCTCCTCGATCTGGGCCCGGATCTGCTTGACACGAGCCTCGATAACCACCTTCTTCCCAGCACCATCAATGATCGTTGTATTATCCTTATCAATAGTCACTCGCTTGGCACGTCCCAAGTCTTCCAGTTTGATATCCTCAAGCTTGCGACCGAGTTCTTCAGCAATGCAAACACCACTCGTCAGGGCAGCGATGTCTTCGAGCATGGCCTTGCGGCGATCACCGAATCCAGGGGCTTTGACAGCCGAGCACTGCAGGGTTCCACGGAGTTTGTTGACCACGAGTGTTGCCAAGGCCTCACCTTCAACATCTTCGGCAATAATGAGAAGAGGACGACTCGCACGAGCAATGGCCTCCAAAACAGGCAAAAGCTCCTTCATCGAGCTGATTTTCTTCTCATGAATCAGAATATAAGGATCTTCGAGGTTACAAGTCATTCTCTCAGGATCGGTTACAAAATAAGGTGAGAGATAACCGCGATCAAATTGCATTCCCTCAACGACATCCAGTGTCGTCTCCATGGACTTTGCTTCTTCAACCGTAATGACACCCTCTTTACCGACTTTATCCATGGCTTCCGCAATGATGTTGCCAATGGTTGCATCATTGTTGGCGGAGATTGTCCCGACTTGGGCGATCTCCTTGCGATCCTTGGTGGCCTTCGAGAGTTTCTTCAACTCTTCAACGGCGGCACTCACGGCCTTTTCAATACCTCGTTTCAACGCCATGGGGTTGTGCCCGGCGGTCACAATCTTGATACCCTCGCGATAGATTGCCTGGGCAAGAACGGTGGCTGTGGTCGTACCATCACCAGCCACATCGGAAGTTTTGGAAGCCACTTCCTTGACCATCTGTGCCCCCATATTGGCAAATTTATCTTCGAGCTCCACTTCCTTGGCGACACTCACGCCGTCCTTAGTAATGGTGGGTGAACCGAAAGATTTTTCCAAAATGACATTACGGCCCTTGGGGCCTAAAGTCACCTTAACCGCATCGGCCAGAGTATTCACCCCAATAAGAATCGACTCTCGGGCCTTCTGTTCAAATCTAATTTCTTTAGCAGCCATACACGCCTCCTTAAATAGGTACTGATTTATAAAATTAAGCTTCTAAAATCCCCAGGATTTCGTCTTCCTTAAGGATTAAATGTTCTTCCCCTTCGATTTTAACTTCATTGCCTGAATACTTGCTGAAGAGAATCTTATCCCCAACCTTGACATCAAGGGGAATCAATTTCCCCTCGTCACGCCGCCCACTGCCGATAGCAACAACCTTCCCCTCTTGAGGCTTTTCCTTTGCGGAATCAGGGATGATAATACCTCCCTTGGTTTTCTCTTCTTCATTAAGTCTTTTAATTAAAACTCGATCGTGAAGAGGACGAATCTTTGTTTTTTTACCATTCTTATCACTCATGATGATGACCTCCTTTTAAATGACTACTTTATGTTGTTCTCCGTCCCTCGTATTAAAGATAATCAAAATTATCCCTAGGATCAACGGCCGTGGGGAATATAGTCACTCATCACGGGATGTCAAGGGGAGGTATTGAAAATACACTGGAATATCAAAATGGGATTGGGTATTCCCCTCCTGGTGAAAAATTCAACCCCATCTACCCCCCAATATACAAGGGAGACGATCGTCGCCCTCTCCACACCCGTCGGCAATGGGGCTATTGGAATCCTTCGACTTTCAGGAGAGCAAGCCCTCTCTCTCCTCAGCAAGGTCTGGGCCGGAACCCCACCAGCGGACCAATTTGAACCGCGTCATGTCTACACCGGGCCGATTCACAAGCTGGCTCAAGAGACCCTTCTCGATCAGGTAATTACCTTCTGGATGAAGGCCCCTCACTCTTATACCGGAGAGGACCTGGTTGAGATTCAAGGTCATGGAGGACAACGCGTTATGGAAGCCCTTCTGGAGAATTTTATCAAGGCCGGTGCCCGTATGGCCGAGCCGGGTGAGTTCACCAAACGGGCCTTTCTCAACGGTCGGATGGATCTGGCCCAGGCCGAGGCCGTGGCTGACCTGATCCAGGCTACGAGCACCCGCGCCGTTGAACTCGCGAGTCGCCAACTTGAAGGGAGACTCTCCGAGTTTGTCAGCTCTCTCCGCAATGACCTCAAGGTCATGCGCGCCCAGATGGAGGCCATGATTGATTTTCCAGAAGATGAAGACGTGCAAGGACTTCATGACTTCGAAATCAGAGAGAGGATCCATCGCGTCATCCAACAAATCCAAAAACTCCTGGAGACCTATCGGGAAGGAAGATCATTTCGAGAGGGGATTCGTGTCGCCATCCTTGGCAAGCCCAACGTCGGCAAATCAAGTCTCTTCAATGCCCTTCTTCAGGAAGACCGTGCTATTGTTCACCCGACACCGGGAACAACACGAGACCTGATTGAAGAAAGTCTGGAGATCCAAGGACTTATCGTCCGTTTCATCGACACAGCCGGTATTCGCCAAGGCAAAGATCTCGTCGAGTCAGAAGGGATTCGGAGGACCCAAAACAGGATCCGGCAGGCCGATCTCATCCTGGCCGTGATCGATGCCAGTCGCCCTCTCGACGACGAAGACAAAAAAGTCTTCGATATGGTGCAAGGCACAAACGCCTGCTTCATTCTCAACAAGACGGATCTTCCGGGGAGTTGTGGAGAAAAAGATTTAAGAGACTTCTCCCCGTCAACGCCTATCTTTCCTCTATCAGCCAAGAGCGGTGAAGGCATCTCTCGTCTCAAGGAAGCCATCTTTCATTACTTTGTAAAAAATGAAACAAAGCCCTCTGACATCATCCTCACCAATGTTCGCCATCGCACAGCCCTCGTCAAGGGGCTGGAATTTCTCGAAAAGGTCAAAGAATCCAGCTCTCAAAAACGCTCTCTCGAGTACCTTGTCGCCGACTTAAATTTTGGCATCCAGTCTCTGGGAGAAATTACGGGAGAAGTCACTCATGACGAAATTCTGGGGGAAATTTTTTCGCGGTTTTGCCTGGGGAAATAGACTACAATCTGTATTCACTACGTTAACTAACACTGCCCCTCAACATACTTGAAATCGAGTATGGGTATGCTACAGCTGCGGCATATGCGATCCGTTTCTCATTTTGTTGATTGTTCCAAAGATGTATTGGGTGGTGAACCGGTGTTCACTCTCATTGCCGACGACAGCAAAACTGAAACTTTGATGACTCTCATGCCAAAGCTCCTCGATATTCTGACAAAAACTCCGTTGCCATCTGGAAGCCCCATAAAAATTTCTGCATAGAAGAACACCTATCAGGCTGGTCCCCTTAGGGACTACTCTTTTATTTTCAATACTTTGCACTCGTGCCTGGCACTGGTGTTTGCTGGTGTTTGTGGCACTGGTGTTCTGGTGTTTATGGCACTGGTGTTTAAGAAGCTGATGCAAATCGGAGCTTAGTTCAATTCGTCTCTTAAGATTTTTGAGGTCGTGTACCGGCTTTGTATTTCAAAACATGAACTTTTTCCATGGTGACTAAGCCTTCGCTAATCATTTCGTCTAAAATAGGCAACAAGCGATCAATATGTTCTTTCGTGTCGACCACCTCGATGACCACAGGAAGATCTTCAGAAAGTCTTAAGATATGAGTAGTATGCATCACACTTGTTGCCCCAAAACCAGCTACTGCATGGAAAACAGTCGCTCCTGCAAATCCCTCTTTTTTGAGTCGTTCAAGAAATGCAGTAGACAAGCTTTGATGATGCCATTGATCCGATTCGCCGATAAAAATTCGAACCATCACTTGATCCCCATCCAAAACTCTCATAAGAAAACTCCTTTCTTAATTTCCCAACAATTTTTTAACTAGAATGACACCTGCCAAGCCCATGCTTAAACAAGAAAAAACCATCACAAAAATATTTAAGCTCCCTCTCAACATTTCACCTTCTTGAAGATATTGTACGGTTTCATAATTGAAACTGGAATAAGTAGTGAAACCTCCTAATACTCCCGTAGTCAAAATGATGCGGGTAGTTGGAGACATGAGTTCAGTCGTCACACCCAGATGCATAATGATTCCAATTAAAAAAGATCCAATCATGTTAACAATTAAAGTGCTGTAAGGAAAAACACTTCCAAAAAGAGCTAATGCCCAACCCGAAAGAAGATAGCGTACACCCCCTCCGATAGCACTACCCAAACAAATCAAAAGAAATTTACCCATTGGGGAAAACCTATTTTTTTAAGGGTGCTTAAGTAAGGAGGACTTAAAGAAAGGACTCCTACGGCACCTATTTATGCTAGTCGTAGGAGTTATCAGCCCTGATTTCATCAGGGCGGTTAAAGGCGAACTCCATCGCCTATTTGGGCAGGATAACAGAAATCAGCTTGGAGAACAATTTATTTTATAGATTGGAATTCATGATAATTTTTCAAATTCCGAACAGGCTTTTTTCATGAGTGGCTAAATTACTCAAATTGATTTCTATCGGCACCCTTTCAAAGAAGTTGCGGTTTTTTTTGAATGCTCAGCAATCGTCATACTCCAAAAAAAGTTGCTAGTTAAAGGTAAAAAAATTAATGAAGATCCCGTGCACGCATCATCCAGATCTTATGATGTCATTGTCATCGGTGCCGGACATGCCGGTTGTGAAGCTTCCCTCGCGGCTTCGCGGATGGGGGCCTCCACCCTCCTCGTCACCTCCAATGTCGAAAATAGTGCCCAGATGAGTTGCAACCCTGCCATCGGCGGGATCGGTAAGGGGCATCTGGTGCGTGAGATTGATGCCCTGGGTGGCGAAATGGGAAAAATTGCTGATGCCACGGGGATTCAATTTAGAAGACTCAACACCAATAAAGGTCCCGCCGTCCGTGGAAGTCGCTGCCAATCGGACAAGTTCCTCTACAAAAAAAGGATGCAGGAGATCCTCCGTCGTCAGGGGAATCTCACCATCTATGAAGGCATGGTGGATGACATACTAGCGTCTGCTTCCAACGACCGTATCACTGGCGTATTTTTGGAGAATGGCGAAAAAATCACCGCCAAGGCCGTCATTGTGTGCACGGGAACCTTCTTAAAAGGGATGACACACACCGGTTTTCAGCAATCTCCGGCCGGTCGTTGTGGAGATCGATCGTCAGAAAAATTATCCGATAGTTTTCGAAAGTTTGGTTTTGAGGTGGGCCGTCTTAAGACAGGAACACCCGCGCGATTACTGGGAAGCAGTATTCATTTTGATCTCCTGGAACCCCAATGGGGAGACACCTCGCCGACACGATTCAGTTTTTCCAAAACCACCCTCGAGCAGCAACAAGTCTGCTGTTTTATTACTTATACCACACCAAAGACCCATGCCATTATTCAAAAAAATCTTTCTAAATCGCCACTTTACGCTGGAATTATCCAATCCACAGGGCCGCGTTATTGTCCTTCGATCGAAGACAAGATTGTAAAATTTGCCGATAAAGAGAGACACCAAATTTTTTTAGAACCTGAAGGGTTGGATCACCCCGAATGGTATCCCAATGGGTTATCCACAAGTCTCCCGGAAGAAGTCCAACTGGAATTTTTAAGAACGATTCCCGGACTCGAAGAGGTTGTGATCGCGCGACCGGGTTATGCCATCGAATATGACTACGTGCCCCCGACCGAACTCAAGAAAACCCTCGAGACAAAAAAAATTGAGGGTCTCTATCACGCCGGTCAAATCAATGGGACCACCGGTTATGAAGAAGCCGCGGCCCAAGGACTCATGGCCGGTATTAATGCCGTCCTGAAAATTCGCAACGAGTCACCTCTTATTCTAGATCGCTCACAGGCCTACATCGGAATCCTCATCGATGATCTTGTCACCAAGGGGGTCACAACCGAAGGACGGGCAGAGCCTTATCGCATGTTTACCTCGCGTGCCGAATATCGACTTTGCCTTGGAGAAGATAATGCCGACCTAAGATTGCGCTCGATGGGACATCGTCTTGGTCTTGTCGAAGATCAAGAATATGCCCGTTTTCAAAAAAAGACTCAGGGGATCGAATATCTCAAAGACCTCTTGTCCAAGAAAAGAGTTCAGGGGGTCTTGTTATCCACAATGACGAGAAGACCTGAAGTGCAATGCAAGGCCCTTCTTGAAACCTATCTCCCTGAATATTTAGATTCCCCCGAATACACCTCACTAGATCCCTATCTACAGAGAGAAGTCATTGAGCAAGTGGAAACCCAGATCAAATACGCCGGCTATCTGGATCGTCAAAAGGAAGAGGTTCGACGCTTTCAATCCATTGAAGATATCCACATCCCCGATCGGTTTCAGTATCAAGGCATTCCAGGCCTTTCACATGAGATCGTCGAGAAGCTCACCCGCGTTCACCCTCTCAGCCTCGGTCAGGCCTCTCGTGTCCCGGGGATAACTCCTGCCGCTTTAAACATCCTAATGATCTACTTGAGACGCTTCCCTCATGAGTCCCTCACCGCTTGATCTTTACAAAGAACATCAAAAGGAGCTTGAGACCTATCGAGACCTCCTGATCAGATGGAATCAAAAGATCAATTTAACAGCTATTACCGATCCAGAAGAGATAAAAGAATTCCACTTCCTCGATTCATTGGCCTTGGCAACACAGATCACTTCAGAAATTGTTTCACGTGAAACAATTTCTGTTCTTGATATGGGCTCAGGAAATGGCTTGCCCGGGATTGCCATCAAAATAGCCTGCCCTGATCTTGAAGTCACTTTGGTAGACTCTGTAAAAAAGAAATGCGATTTCATGAAGACGATCATTCGAGAACTCCGTCTCAAGAATATCCATGTCGTTCATCACACATTAATAGAGAATCAAAACATTGGAGAATTTAATCTAATCATTTCTCGAGCTACTTTTAAATTAAAAGATCTTTTGAGATTCTCCCTTCCAAATTTAAAGCCCGAGGGAACGATAATGGCCATGAAGGGCCTCGATATAGGGCAGGAGTTAAAAGAGGCGGATCCGATGATCCTAACCTTAGGATTTGAGAGGCCAGAAGAAGCTATTTACGAACTCCCTTTTTCTCATCAAAAAAGAAAAATTCTTACTTTTCGTCAAAAATGTTCCACGTGAAACATTTTTCTTGTATTTAGTTCGTCATTCGTTTATTAAGTCTTTGAAGCAAATAACCAAAAACTTAATAAATGGCTGAAATTATTGGACTTTGTAACCAGAAGGGGGGAGTGGGTAAGACCACGACGGCCATTAATTTGGCTGCCTCCATCGCCGCCGCAGAAAAAAGAACCCTCCTCATTGATTTTGATCCTCAATCCAATTCAAGTAGCGGCCTCGGATTTCAAAAAAACTCAATAAATACAAATAGTTATAAGTTAATTCTGGAAGGGAGTCCCATTGAACCCCAAAAGACAGCCCTTCCTTTTTTGGATCTCATCCCGGCAACCTCTCATCTTGTGGGGGCCGAGGTTGAAATGGTCGCAATGGACCAAAGAGAGTTTTGCCTGAAAAGGGCCCTTGAGGGGTATTTGGGGGACTACGATTTTATCTTTATAGACTCACCTCCCTCCTTGGGACTCCTCACACTCAACGTCCTGACAGCATCCCATTCTCTTCTTGTCCCTCTGCAATGTGAATACTACGCATTGGAGGGTTTGAGTGATTTAATGCAAACCATTGAGTTAGTGAAAGGCTCTTTAAATTCGAACTTGCGCATTGGCGGTATCCTTCTCACGATGTATGACGCTCGAAATAATCTGGCTCATGATGTCGAAGAAGAAATTCGCAGACACTTTGGTGATCTTGTTTTTAGAACAGTCATTCCCAGAAATGTGCGTCTTTCTGAGGCGCCAAGCCATGGAAAACCCGTTCTGCTCTATGACATCAAGTCGAAAGGCTCGGAAAGTTATCTGACATTGGCACAAGAGTTCCTGGGTCGCATGCAGTCACAAGTCAATGCAGGGGCTATGGTAATGCCCTTGCCTGAACAAACTCGTAATGCAGTGGGTAACGAATAAGGAGGGAAAGAAATGGACATAAACCGGAAGGGGCTAGGGAGAGGAATCGCATCACTGATTCCTGTCAAAAGAGAAACCATAGTAGCAGAGGAGAGAATTGAATCCAGATCATTTCAGATACTTCCGTTATCTGAGATTGCGCCAAACCCAAATCAGCCACGTAAATATTTTGATGATCAAAGGATTGAGGAGTTGGCGGCCTCCATTAAAGAGAAGGGGATATTACTTCCTCTGATTGTTACAAAAAAGAACTCCAAATACGAATTGGTCTCAGGGGAGAGACGCCTGCGCGCTGCCACTTTGGCGGGTTTGACGGAAGTGCCTGCGATTATACGGGAGCTAGAACCCAAAGAGACCCTTGAAATTGCCATTATCGAAAATGTGCAACGAGAAGCACTCGATCCCATCGAAGAGGCCACCGCTTATCAAGATCTCATGGATCAATTTGGTTATACACAGGAAGAAGTCGCCCAAAGGATTGGAAAAGACCGTGCCACCGTTGCCAATACCCTTCGTCTGACGAAACTCCCGATGAAGGTAAAACAGGCCCTCCAATCAGGTCAAATCAGCGTGGGCCATGCCAGAGCCTTATTGGGAGTACCGGAAATCGAGAGACAGCTCTACTACGTAGATCGTATCTCTGAAGAGAGCTGGTCCGTCAGAGAGCTTGAGGCAAGAATTCAATCCAAGAGAATGTTGAGAGTTGGTCGTAAGATGAAATCACCTGTTTCCCTTTCTCCAGCGCTCGTTCATATCCTCGATGATTTAAGGAGACGTCTCGGAACACAAGTCAGACTCGCTCCTTCTGGAAAAAAAGGTAAAATTATTATTGAATATTACTCCGAAGTGGATTTAGATCGAATTTACCAAACACTCGTCGGATAAGTATAAACAAAGGGGGGGAAATATGTTTGGAGAAAAAAGTATGCGTGAAGTCACAGGGCCCGGTCCCATTAGTGGTTTGCTAGAAAAAGGGTGTGAGTTTGAGGGTAAACTGACTTTTGAAGGCACCGTGCGGATTAATGGCAAATTTACAGGTGAAATCTTCTCAGAAGGCACCTTGATCGTCGGTGAGGGAGCCTCCGTTGACGGTAAGGTGGATGTGGGCAATGTCATCATTCATGGAGAGGTCAAGGGGGCTATTACGGCCCATGACCGCATTGAAATGCACATGCCCGCTGTTGTCGATGGAGACATCAAGGCTCAAACCCTTGTCATTGATGAAGGGGTCATCTTTGAAGGTTCCTGTAGTATGGGGAAAAAGGGCACTGTGCATGCGATAGAGGGTATCAAATCCGCTATCCCATCATAAATGAGCAGAATTTAGCCCCACCTTCTTGACAGCTTCTATCATTGCATGTTACCCAGCGCGCGCCTGACTTGTTATAGGTCTGGTGCGTTTCTGTCTGTTCAAGGAATATTTGTGATTGATTTATTACCTAACATCACTGTTCTTTATCAGTGGGTTATCTTTATGATTGCCCTCCTGACTCTTCATTTTGGGGTCTTCAAACCCGTTCTGCGTATTCTCAATGAAAGAAAGGCCAAGACAACAGGGGCCAAGGAAAACGCCATCCGTCTTCAACATCGCTCTGATGAGATACTCGATCAGTGTGAAAAGAAAATAGAGCAGGCAAGAACGGCGGGAATGAGAAAAAGAGAAGAGCGTCTTCAAAGTGCTGAGAAAATCAAAGAAGAGCTTCTCAAAAACACACGAGACGAGATTGATGAGAGATTAGAAAAGGTGCACCATCAAATTGAAGTAGAAACCAAAGAGGCCACTCTCCAGTTAAATCAGTACGCCCAACAGATGGGTCATGAGATTGCATCAAAACTTCTGGAGAGGGAGATTTAATATGCACGATTTCCTCGCTGCAGGTATGCATTGGAAGCTGGTCAACTTTGTCCTCTTTGTCGGTGGACTTTTTTATTTTTTACGTGAGCCTGTTAAGAAGTTCTGGATCACAAGATCACAAACAATTGGGTCCAATATCGAAGAGGCCCGCCGTCTCGAAAAAGAAGCTCAAGAGAGAATTCGAGAAATCGAGAAACGCTTCGCCCATATTCATCAAGAAGCAGAAACATTGATCCGTTCGTTAGATGAGCGGGGTGAACTCGAAAAGAAACAAATGATTCAAGAAGCAGAAAATCTCTCAAAACGGTTCAAGCAAGATGCTGATCTCATCGCCGATCATGAAATCCGCAAGACTCGCGAAACGCTGAGGGCTCAAACCGCAAGGCTTTCTATTGAATTAGCGGAAAGGTTGATTCGGGAAAAGATAACGGACGCCGATCAAGAGCGTTTCTCCAAAGAATATGTCACTTATCTGGAGAAGGGGCTCTCATGAACGGTTCACTTCCAAGACGATATGCGCGGGCCCTGATAGAGATTGCCAAGGAAGAAAAGCTTGTCGATCGATTTGGTCAGGAACTCGATTCTCTCATGGGGATGATTCATGAGAACTCGGAAATGTTCTCCATCCTCAAGAATGATTTCTTTCCCACTTCTGAGCGAACAGGAGCCATGGATGAGATCTCGGAGAAGAGTGGCTTTCATGAATTGCTCAAGAGTTTTCTTCTTCTCCTGATCAAAAAAGATCGACTTGAGCTACTTCACGAGATTGTTCGCGAGTATGGAAGATACCGTGATGCCACCTTGGGAATTTTGCGCACGACCGTAGTCACACCCAAAAAAACAGAGGCCGTGCTCCTCAAACAGATCGAGATCATCCTATCAGATCGTCTTAAGAGACAAGTGATTTCCCATGGAGAGACAAGGCCTGACATGATTGGCGGTGTCATCTTAAAGATGGATCATACAACCTATGATGGATCGATTCGTAGAGAACTCGACAGTATTAAAGAAGATATGATGAGGGGATAAAGCGAAAGGGTTATCATTATGCAAATTAAGGCAGAAGAAATCAGTCAGATTCTAAAAAAACAAATCAGGGATTTTGGTAAAAAAGTCGAAATCCTTGAGACAGGAACCGTGTTGTCGATTGGTGATGGTATCGCGCGCGTTTACGGACTCGACAGGGTGATGGCCGGAGAGCTCGTCGAATTTGGCGAAGGCATCAAGGGCATGGTCTTGAATCTTGAGGAAGATAACGTCGGTGTCGCCATTATGGGACATGATGCGAAAATCCGCGAAGGTGATGAAGTCCGACGGACGGGTCGTATTGCGGAGGTTCCCATAGGTGAGTCGTTGGTGGGTCGCGTGGTCAATGCCCTAGGCGAACCCATTGATGGGCTTGGCCCAATTGTTGCCAAGGAAACACGAAAGATTGAAATCAAGGCCCCCGGTATTGTTGATCGAAAGAGTGTTCACGAACCGCTTCAGACGGGGCTTAAAGCTATCGATGCCATGATTCCTATCGGACGTGGGCAACGCGAGCTGATCATTGGCGATCGACAGACCGGGAAGACGACGATTGCTATCGATACGATTATGAATCAAAAGGGCGGCGACGTACATTGTTTCTATGTAGCCATTGGACAAAAGCAGTCCACCGTGGCTCAGGTTGTTGACAGGCTCAAGAATGCGGGTGCCATGGCATACACAACCGTTATTGCCGCCAACGCCTCGGATCCGGCTCCTCTGCAATTCCTGGCCCCTTACACCGGTTGCACGATGGCGGAATATTTTCGCGATAGCGGACGTCATGCCTTGATTATTTATGATGATCTCTCCAAACATGCCGTGGCCTATCGTCAGTTATCACTCCTTCTCCGCCGTCCTCCAGGACGCGAGGCCTATCCCGGTGACGTTTTCTATCTTCACTCACGCCTTTTGGAGAGGGCTTCAAAACTGTCCGATAAAAAAGGTGCGGGTTCTTTAACGGCACTCCCCATTATCGAAACACAGGCCGGTGATGTCTCGGCTTATATTCCCACAAATGTAATATCCATCACCGATGGACAGATCTATCTTGAGACCGATCTTTTTTATTCAGGCGTCAGGCCAGCGGTGAACGTCGGTCTCTCTGTTTCACGCGTCGGTGGTAATGCCCAGATCAAGGCCATGAAACAGGTTGCGGGGACACTCCGTTTGGAGCTGGCCCAGTATCGTGAACTAGCGGCCTTCTCCCAGTTTGGAAGTGATCTGGACAAAGCCACACAGGCCCAGTTGAGTCGTGGGGCTCGCTTGGTTGAAATTTTGAAACAGGGACAATATCAACCGATTCCCGTCATCAAACAAATTTTGACAATCTATGCGGCCACCCAAGGGTATATGGATGCTTACCCTCTCGATAAAATACAAAAGTACATCGGGGAGATGTTGCGCTTTATCGAAACAAAACATGCATCCATTATAAAGGATCTGGAAACCAAAAAGGCATTCGATGATGACTTGAAAAAGAGGATTCATCAGGCCCTCGATGAATTAAAACAAAATTTTGTCGCTTGAGTTATGGCAACGCTTAAAAGTATCAGAACAAGAATCGTCTCGGTCAAGAATACACAAAAGATTACCAAGGCGATGAAGATGGTTTCGGCAGCCAAACTCCGAAGGGCTCAAACTCGTCTCGTGAGTGCCAGACCTTATGTGACCAAAATGCAATCCATCTTGGGACAAATGCTTCAATTGATCGAAGGAATACCACACCCTATTTTTGAAAAGCGTGAGTCGGTGAAAAAAATTGAATTTCTCATTGTCACATCCGACCGTGGTCTCTGCGGGGGTTTTAATGGAAACCTCTTAAGACGCGTAGAGAGATTCATCAAAGAAAAAAAGTCGACGTGTGAGGAAATCAAGATTTCAGTCGTTGGTCGAAAAGGTCGCGAATATTTTAGGGCCCGCAAGATGGAGCCAGATCATTTCATCACGGGAATCCCTGAAGACATGCCCTTTGAACAAGCTCGTAAAATAGCCGAAGATCTTATGGCGGGTTATCAAGAAGGGCGCTTTGATGAATTCTATATCGCCTACAATTATTTTAGATCGGCTATTTCACAGGAAGTTCGTATCGAGCCCCTTTTGCCACTCATGATTCCGGCCGCCGAAAAGCATGAAGGTTATGTTCCCGAATATCTCTATGAGCCCTCGCGCACCAAAGTTCTCGAGGATCTGATTCCACGAGCCCTCGCTACGATTATTCGGAGGGCCTTTCTCGAATCCGTTGCCGGAGAATACGGCGCCCGCATGATCGCCATGGATAATGCCACCAATAACTCCAGAGAAATGATCTACGATCTCACTCTGAAAATGAATCGTATCAGACAAGCCGCCATCACAACTGAATTAATGGATATCGTTAACGGAGCTGAGTCTCTGAAAAAATAAGGAGTTCGTTTTATGGAAAACAAAGAATTACCCAAGGGAAGAGTTTCACAGGTCATCGGGCCTGTTCTTGACGTTCAGTTTCCTTCGTCAGAGCTTCCGCCTATTTATACAGCGCTTAAGGTGACAAACCCGTCTATTAACAACAAGCCTTGGAATCTGGTCCTCGAAGTGGCCCAGCATCTTGGTGAAAACACCGTCCGCTGTGTATCGATGGATACGACCGACGGTCTGGTGAGAGGGATGGAGGTACTCAACACGGGGAACCCAATCCAGATGCCTGTTGGCCGTGAGGTTCTTGGACGAATTCTCAACGTCGTTGGAGATCCCGTTGATGAAATGGGCGATGTAAAAACAAAGAAACAATATCCCATTCATCGTCCGGCCCCGTCGTTTACCGAACAAAGCAATCAGGTGCAAATGTTTGAGACGGGTATTAAAGTCGTCGATCTCCTCGCCCCTTATGCAAGGGGTGGTAAAATCGGACTCTTTGGCGGTGCGGGTGTCGGTAAAACCGTTATTATTATGGAACTGATCAATAACGTAGCGATGAAACACGGAGGATTTTCGATCTTCGCCGGCGTTGGTGAAAGAACCCGTGAAGGAAACGATCTCTGGCACGAAATGAAAGACTCTGGAGTTCTCGAAAAAGCCGCCCTGATTTATGGTCAGATGAATGAACCTCCTGGAGCCCGTGCCCGAGTGGCGCTGTCGGCCCTCACCGTCGCTGAATATTTTCGTGACGAGGAAAGACAGGACGTTCTCCTCTTCATTGATAATATTTTCCGGTTCACACAGGCGGGTTCCGAAGTCTCTGCCTTGTTGGGTCGTATCCCGTCAGCCGTTGGTTATCAGCCCACCCTCTCGACAGATCTTGGCGAGTTGCAGGAAAGAATCACGACAACGACAAAGGGATCGATCACGTCAGTTCAAGCGATCTACGTGCCTGCCGACGATCTGACAGATCCGGCTCCGGCCACGACCTTTGCCCATCTTGATGCGACAACCGTTCTGTCGCGCCAGATTGCTGAGTTGGGAATTTATCCGGCCGTGGATCCTTTGGATTCCACCTCACGCATTCTTTCGCCTGAGGTCGTGGGTGAAGAACATTACAAGGTTGCTCGTGATATTCAAAAGATCTTGCAGCGATATAAAGAACTACAAGATATCATCGCCATTTTGGGAATGGATGAACTTTCCGAAGACGATAAACTCATCGTCTCACGTGCCAGAAAGATTCAAAAATTCCTGTCTCAACCCTTCTTTGTTGCCGCACAATTTACCGGCCTCGAAGGAAAGTATGTGAAGCTCTCAGATACCATCCGAGGTTTCCGAGAGATCGTTGAAGGCAAACACGACGATCTCCCCGAGCAAGCCTTCTATCTGGTAGGTACAATTGAGGAAGCGATTGCGAAGGCGCAAAAACTAGCGGCTTAAGGATATGGCTCAAAACCTTCATTTAGAAATCGTGACTCCCGAACAAGCTGTTGTGAAGACAGAAGCGGATGAAGTTGTCGTTCCGGGGGTGCTTGGTCAGTTCGACGTACTCCCGGGCCATACAACCCTGCTCGCCGAAGTAGGCGCAGGGACATTGACCTATTCTCTCTCTGGCCAATCAAAATCGATTCATGTCTCCGGTGGGTTTGCCGAAATCATAGAAAACCGCGTCACCGTCCTGGTAGACACTGTCTCAGAACTTTCTTCTTAGTTGTAGGGGCGTCCCCTTAAAAGCGGACACCCCTACAACAATCTTTAATGCTCGTACAGGTAACCAACTGTCGCTCCATAAAGCCCTATGCCGATCAATGCTGTTATGGCCGTGGCTATAGAGCCTGAAAAGAAGCCCATACCCATCAAGGGCATCATAATCATCCCCATAACCCCCCATAAGATAGCAGCATAAATCATTCCACGGAGATACGAATGATAGGGAAGTCTCATGCGTACATGGTCTCCGTAGACATAGGCTAAACCTACCCCAAATCCAAAGTAGACAACCCAAGAGACGAGATCTCCTAAGGGGAGATGAGAAGCAATCACCTCATGTAAATCCGACTTTGGGAGATTGAGGTAGTGAGACATGAAGGAGAACACCGTCATGACGACGGTTCCTGCGACGCCAGCCATCAACGCCTTTTTGAAGGACGCCATATATGATCACCCCCTTTCTATTCATTCTTCGGAGCTGATCCTTACCGATCCTCAAAAATTGACGCATTACGTCACTAACCTATTGATTTTACTAAATAATAATAACAATTTTAGAGACTTTTGTCCAGTTTGATTAAATTCTTTGAATCTCTAGGATCGGTGGAGTACTCCAAATGGACTCAGGGCCCTGCGGTAGGGACTAATAGTGAAAACCATTGCGTCTTAGATGTACCATCGAATGTCCTTCATTTAAGAGACCCCCCTCCACAATTTTTGCGAAAAAAACGGTGTGGTCTCCCGCATCCACCTCATGAACCAACTCGCAATCCAAAAAGGCCATAGCCTCACTCAAGAGGGCGCTTCCCGTCTTTTTTCTTAAAACCGAAACACCCTCAAAAGGAGATTGCCCGGGTGGAGTACCTTTTGCAAAGTGCCCAAAAAGTTCTTTTTGATTGATATGAAAAAGACTCAATGCCAAGACTCGTGCCTTTGAGATCGCCTTGGCAATCGGTCGGTCTTTTTTGACAGCAACAGACACCATGGGAGGATCAAAGGCAACTTGCTGAAACCAAGAAGCCATCATGGCAAACTCCGAGCTCGCCTCTTTTGTCGTAAGGATAGCAACCCCCGAAGGAATCTTGCCTAAAGCGTGTCCGATTTCTTCCTGATTCTCCATAACGCCTCCAAGTCTTTTTTATGAGGAGGGTTCGGCACTGCATGTAGACGACCTGATTGAGGATCTATCCTCATGACAAATTGATCCTTGTACCAACGCCCTGAATAAGGATTTTTGTATTCAAGATTCATATAAAGAGCATCTCCCTCCGGAAGAGGGGGAATCGCAATCATCTCTTGATGACCCGCATCCAATCGAAGAGACGTCTTCACCTTTTGCTTCATGGTCCTGGGGGCTGAACCCGCATAAAGTCTAATTTCATCCGCTGTATTTCCACCTTCATTCACAAGATGAATATGTCTTCCGTCACTTTGAACCGAAAGATAAGGCCGACCACGAGGTGTTTCAGGGACTGGGGCCTCTTCTTGATGAAATAAGACCTTTTGCAGTACTTGCATTCTGTTTCTTAAAGTTACCAAAAGGATCAAGGTCAACAGGAGACATAAAACCGAAATTCCGATGGCTAGTTTATTCAGTTGATCTGTATTCCGGAGACGAATTTTGAGCTCTTCTGGAATCGAAACAGAAACAGAGGGAGGGGAAACAACAATAGAGGCCGGAGGAGGCGGCACCAGATTGGCCGGGGGAGGCGGCCGAGACATTAAGATAGAGATTTGTCCCGAAAGTCCTTTTAAAAGAGAGATAATTTCTTCACGTCCTTTTTTGGAGTCGGGATTTTCTTGGGATAAGAGTTGGATCATTTCGGTACGTTCTTCCCTGTTTTCTGAAAAGAAACGAACCCATTCATCATGATCTTGCTTTTTGGCGACCGCTAACTGATCGAGCTGATTCTGAAGAGTGATCACTGCATTTTTTGTTTCTTGATCAACAGTAGAAGCCCCTCTGAGAGTCGTGGGCAAAACAACGAACAGAAAAATCGTGGGGGCTAGAATTGATAAAGTGCCAATTTTCATCTAGTTTTTGGTTCGTAACACCCTAAAATGGACCTGTAAAGGGTTATGAAAGGTTGAAATGCTACAGAACATATATTGTTGATTTTTCTAAAAAGTCGCATTAGAAGGGCGCATGTTTGAAAATTCTGTGGCCCTTGACAATCGCCCTCAGCACTGGCTCCTATCGGCTCGTTGGGATCTTTTTTTCCTGATTGGCAGCGTCGTCTTGGTCCCCCTTCCACTGTTGATTAAAAGTGGATTTGGCCTCTCGGTTGCCTTTGTCAATCTCATCATTACGGTCCTGATTGGCGGACCCCATCTTTTTGGGACCTTTACTTATACTTTGATGGAGAAGAGTTTTTGGAGTCGCTACCCCTTTTATGCGACCTCTGCCTTTCTGATTCCACCGATGGTTATTTTTCTGGGTCTAAAACACTTTCCGGTCCTGATCACGATTTTTTTCCTCTGGGCCTCCATCCATATCTTGCATCAGGTTTGCTACATTACGGATTGTTACCAAGCAAAGGCAGGGACAAAACCCCCATTTTGGGTTCGCTCCATTGATTATGTTGTCGTCATTACGAGCATCTACCCTATTGCCTCTTATAAACTGGTCAATGGAACTTTTGTTGTCGCCCACCAGACTTTGAAGATTCCCTATGTGTATGGGAATCCCATTGTCTTTTTCGCCATCTCGTCGGTTTTTGCGGTTTCCCTTGTTCTCTACCTTGCAAAGATAAGCTTAGACCTGAAGAGAGGGACCTTTAATCTACCCAAAAACTTGCTGATCCTCGTCACTGTCACCGTCTCTTTTTTACTCCCTATTCCCAAGGATCTGGACACGACATTCCAAGGATTCAATACATGGCACTCCCTACAGTACATCGCTTTAGCCTGGTGGATTAATGTTCTGAGAAAGGAAAAACAAGAAATCAGCTCTCCTTTTATTCGAAGGATCGCCGGCAGAGATAAGACCTTCTCTTTTTATCTGACATGTCTGGTACCCACAATAGCCTTCCTGGGGTTGATTACTATCCTGGTTCACACGACCAGTCTTCCCCTCAACCAATGCTATTTTATCGTAACCCTCTCAGGACTCCTAGCCCACTACTACTTCGATCACTGGCTCTTCACCCAAGTTGGCGCTGTGGTTCCTGCCTGATTTCTAACATCCAATCTGTCGGGAGATGACTAATCGTTGAACTTCAGAAGTTCCCTCGCCAATTTCAAGAAGTCGTTGGTCACGGTAAAATTTGGCAACGGGGTATTCCTCCATGAGACCATAACCTCCATGGATTTGAACGGCCGCATCCACGACACGACCCATCATTTCTGAAGAATAGAGCTTGGCCATGGCAGCTTCTTTCTTAAAGGGACGTCCCTGATCTTTCAGCCAACAGGCCTTGTAGAGAAGGTTACGGGACAATTCAATCTCCATCGCCATATCTGCCAATTTGAAGGCAATCACCTGATGCTTGCAAATGGGGACGCCAAACGTTTTTCTTTCCTTGGCATAGGCGAGGGCCGCCTCGTAGGCCCCCTGAGCCCCTCCGACCCCCATGGCGGCAATCGAGAGGCGCCCACCATCCAGGGTGGCTAACATTTGGCGGTAACCATCTCCTTTTTTACCCAACAAATTTTTCTCAGGGGCCTCGACGTTTTCAAAATAGAGCTCACCCGTATTACTGGATCGCCAGGTCATCTTGTGATGCATCTCACGGGCCGTAAAACCGGGGGTACCGCCTTCAACAATGATACAGGAGATTTCCTTGCTTCCCTGTTGCGTCTTTCCCGTAACACATTGGACCGTGACTCCGGCTGTAATTTTTGAGGCGGCATTGGTAATAAAAATCTTGGATCCGTTAATAACCCATTTTCCATTTTTAAATTCTCCGCGCGTCGTTGAATTTCCAGCATCACTTCCAGCCCCTGGTTCCGTAAGGCCAAATCCCCATAATTTTTTACCACTACAAAGATCCGGCAGATACTTTCTCTTCTGTTCTTCCGTACCAAAATTATAAATGGGACCAATGCCAAGACCGTTTTCAGCCGCCACCGTCGCAGCCTGGCAACCATCAACACGCGCCAGTTCTTCTACAGCAATGATGTACGAGAGTGCATCTAAGCCTTGTCCCCCATAATTGGGAGATACCATGATTCCAAAGAGCCCCAGTTTTCCCATTTTTTCTACAAGCTCACAGGAGAATTCCTCTTTTTCATCGAGCCTCTGAGCTACCGGCTTGATTTCTTCTTCGGCAAATTCACGAACGGATTTACGAAGCATTTCTTGTTCGGGTGTTAAATCATACGATAACATCGTGGAAACCTCCTTGAACCTTCTCTTAAAGACATGTACTTACTAACAGAAGCGTCGCTGGCTAGACAAGTCCGAAAAAACAACAGGGATCTCACGTGGGCATTTTAAAAAACAAGTTCTCATGGTCCAAGTCGCGAGATGAACAATTTCGTGAATGCCAAAGACAATATTATTATCATCGTTATGGTTATTGGGGAGGTTGGGAATCTTCTGCAGATACACGCACTCGTCAGCTCTATGTTCTTAAAAACCTCAAAACACGTTACATGTGGGTGGGAGAAATCGTTCATCATACGATAGAAAACTTCCTCAAAAATTTTCAAAAAACGGGGGAAGCAAAAACAGAATTTTACTTGAGCGATTTGACCGATCGGATGAGGCGCGAATTTCGCGCCTCACGCTCCAGGCTTTATCGCTCTGATCCTAAAAAAAACTTGGGCCTTTTTGAACATGAGTACGAACAACCGATTTCCGACGAAAAATGGAGCTCTCTCCATGATGAAGCAAGACGTTGCTTTACAAACTTTGCCAATATTGTTTTCCCAAAAATGGCCAAACCAATTCCCCTGAAAGACTGGCTTCTGATTGAGACTCTGCAGGAATTTTTCTTCGAGGAAACAACAATCTATGTAAAAGTAGATTTCGCTTACAGGGATCAAGAAGGGATCAAGATTGTCGATTGGAAGACAGGGCGATCGGAGGATGTGGATAATGAAATCCAGTTGGATTGCTACGGTCTCTTCTCACGCGATTATTTTAAGGTACCCTCTACATCCATCAAAACGATTGTTTGTAATATCAATACAGGAAAAGAAACCGTACGCGAGATGTTTGAAGCCAAAATGGATTTTGCAAAACATTATATCCGAAATTCTATTGCCGCAATGAAACGGGTCTTGATTGATCCCGAAAAGAATGAAGCGCGTGAGGAGGATTTTCCCTTCACCGAAAACGAACAAACCTGCCGGTTTTGTAATTTTAAAAAGGTATGTCCTAAATGGGCCTCTTAAGGCACTGCTCGCAAGGGCAAATCTGTCTCAAATAATCAAAAGTATAAATCCCCGTATCGTGCCCATCCCCCCATCGGAGGCCGATCGCATAGCGTCCTACTTTGAACATATCCTGGGCATTAAAGGCCTCGGGTGGAATATTTTTGAGAACCGGTAAGGCTAGCGGGGCCGGATCAAGGGGCGTTCTTTCACCTTTGCACAGGGCACAGGGACAGGCCCTTCTCAGAAATGAAAAGGCGTACACCGAGGGATGGCCATCGGTCCACTCAACCGTGATACCCTTTGGGTTTTCCGAAAGACCGATCGATTTGGGTGCCGACATATGGTTAATTAACTCTTCATAAGTATATTTTTATTGAGTAAACGCAAGCATCTCTAACATTTAGTGACCACCAAAGTATTCATTAAATGTTGAAATGCTATAGAAGGATGGACTAGGCCGAATGAGGCATGAAGTCAATGAATGCTCGCCAATAACTTTTTGGCATCCTCAAAATCAGGATCATTGGATAGGGCATGTTGCAGTAAAGAGCGCGCTTCCTTTACATCTTTGGTTTGGAGACGAAGCCGCGCTGTCTGATACAAGACAAGGGGAACATACGGATATTGGCGATAGAGGAAATTCATGGCTTCCTTCGCTTGATCAAAGTTACCCTGGTCCAGTTCGCTGATGGCGTAGGTGTAGAGAGGATCAAAAGCTCCCGGGGAAAAAAGAAAGGCGCTGTGGGCCCAAAACCTCGCTTCTTTTGAATTTATTGGGGGATTTACTGCGTTTTTACTTTTAGCCACAGCATACAAAGAAAATTGAAAGGCACTTAAAAATAATGTCGTTAGAGCTACAAAAATCAATAAAAGCTCGGGGCCTCTCCTGAGAGGGATTTGTTTCAAAGCTTCTGGCAAGGCTTCTGGGGACGGACTAATTTTTCTCCATAAAATACCTCCAAAGAGGGCTATGAGAAGCCGCGACAGGGGAAATAAATAATTGGCATCAAATTGGCAACTGACAGCATAAACGATCAACCCCACCATCGATAAAACAATCCATAAAGAGGTATGCGGATCCATCCGGGGGTTTTTTAAGAGCCTACATCCTTTATAAAAAAGTAAAATCCAAAAAGATAAAAAAGCGATAAGCCCTATAAGACCGACCTCAGAGAGCTGATGAAGGACTTCGTTATGGGGATGAATATACAAAAATCTTGCCGAACTGCTATGGGAGCCTGTTCTATGATCGTACTCAGGAAAAACAAATCTAAAACTTCCAAGCCCCCATCCTGAAAAAATATAGCGTCGACTCATGTGAAGCGTGGCAAGATAGCCCTGCCAACGATCGGGACTCATCTGGGAGACATCATCCTTCGCCAAGACAAATGTTTGCAATCGATACATAACCGGTTGACGAAGCCCAATCGGTTGCAGTTTTTGAAATAAAACAAAAATGGTCGCCATCGTTATGAAACTTACGAGAAGCAGTTTCCATGAAAAAATTTTCCTGTAGACAAGAAGAGCGGATCCAAAGAAGATTGCCAAGAAAAGGGCCGCAAAACTCGCACGCGTTGCCGATATCCAGAGACCGTAAAAAATCAAAATGAAACATAAAACCCAAAGGATTTTGGCGCAATAATGCCGACTTTTTATCAAGAGAAAGGCCACCAGGGGCGCATGGGCAGCCATAAAAGTGCCATAGTCGCTGATATATCCAACAGGGGCTATATTAAGGTTATAAGAATAGAAAAAATTTTCACAGAAATGAATCCCTCTTAACTGCAAACCGTGGAAACCACTAATCATCGCCGCTGATAACACGGAAATTTTGAGGAGGGTTATCCATTCTGATTCTTGAAGTTTGGATAAAGACCAGGCAAATCCGATCCAGAGAAAAAGACGCGAGGCTTCGAGAAGACCTTCATAGAGGGCATTGCCATTCCATAAAGAAAATAAAATGGAAAAACCATAGATGAAAAGACTTAAAGTAGTCCCATGAAGGGAAAGCCGAAAATGAGTTTTGTTCTTCAATAATTGATACCCAAAAAGAAGGCCTCCTCCTAAATAAAAAAGTCCATTTTTCCAATCATCAAAAGGATGTGGCCAGGCGGAGTGATAAGTCCAAAGGAGAGAGAGCCACCAAAAAATTAAAAAGGTTATCAAGAATCGATCCCAAAAAGTCTTTTGGCATTATTAAAAAAAATATTTTCTTGGGCTTTGGGAGACAAACGAGAAGATCGAATCCTGTCAATCTCCGTGCTCATTTCATAAGGCAAATTTGGGAAATCGCTTCCATAGAGGAGGCGATCTGAAAACTTTTCTATTTTATCCCAAGGAATTTTGAGTGGGAAATATCCAGAAAGGGCCATCGTGGTATCCATCCAAAGGTTAGGGAATTCGGACATAAGATCAAAAAAAGCATCGATTTCATCGGCCCCCAGATGAGGGAGAATTATTTTTAGTTTTGGGAATTTTTTAAGAACAGCTGCTACAAATTTAGCCCCGCTCACCGCCATCGTTTTTTTTTCATACCCGTCAAGACTTGGACCAATACCGGCGTGCAAGGTAATCACCCGATCGTACTCAATCAGTTTTTCATAAATAGGAAACATCTTCGGATCATCAGGGCGAATACCCGTCACGTGGGTATGAAATTTGATGCCATAAAAATGGTATTTATCAAAACAACGATCAAGCAGCCGCCTCACATGATTATCATCGGGGTGAATAGCCCCAAAGGGAATAATTTCTGGATATTTTTTGCAGAATTTATAGGTCCAGTCATTCAAGGACTCACTCATGCCTGGTTTGTGAGAATAATTGAGAGCTACCAACCTCTTTATCCCTTGCTTTTTTAAAAGCCGGACAACCTCATCGGCGTAAATTTGATAGCGCACATGCCATCCGTGCTCTTCAAACCAACCCCAGATGGCGCGGTAAAGACGATCAGGAAAGAGATGAGTGTGAACGTCGATGACAGGAAAATCTTTGTTCTGAATGATATTCTTTTTTTTCAAGATAGCGTTCGATTTCCATAACTAAATTTTTTCTTGCACTACCTTAAGGCTTAATTCTTTTAATTGTTCAGGACGCACAGAAGACGGGGCCTCACAGAGGGGGTCGATCCCTTTTTGAGTCTTGGGAAAGGCAATGACATCGCGAATCGAATCCTCTCCGGTCAAAAGCATAATGATGCGATCCAGTCCAAAGGCAAGCCCACCATGAGGCGGAGCCCCAAACTCCAGGGCCTCGAGGAGAAAACCAAATCGCTCCCCCGCTTCCTCTCTTGTGATTTTGAGAAGATCAAAAACTTTTTGTTGAACCTCTCGCGTATGAATTCGGATCGAGCCTCCGCCAATTTCATTCCCGTTCAAAACGAGATCGTAAGCATTGGCTCTCACCTTATCAGGGGTTGATTCCAGGAGCGGCAGATCATCCGCTCTCGGAGAGGTAAAAGGATGATGGACGGCCATAAGCCGTTTTTCCTTTTCATCAAAAATAAACATGGGAAAATCAACAACCCAAACGAAGTTCCATTGATTTGACCGTTGATTTGAATTGATGAGACCCAACAAGGCCCCTAATTTTTCCCTCAGATTGCCCAAGGCATCGTTGGTGACGGAAGGTTTATCTGCTACAAAGAGAACAAGATCTCCTGCTTTTAAATTCAGCCTCTCTCCGAGGGACTTTTTTTCATCCTCAGAGAAAAATTTCACAATAGGCGATTGCCAGCTCCCTTCCTCTATTTTGATCCAAGCAAGACCCTTGGCCCCGTAGATTTTAACAAACTCCGTCAGGTCATCCAGATCCTTACGCGAAAATTCCCGTTTCTTTTGCATCTCACCATCAATCTTGATGGCCTTCACGATGCCCTGCTGGGCAATGATGGTCTGAAAGACCTTGAATTGTGAGTTCTGAAAAATATCCGTCAAATCCGTGAGCTCTAAATCAAAGCGGGTATCGGGGGCATCGAGACCAAAACGCCTCATGGATTCCTCATAAGTCAGACGAGGAAATGGCATTTGGAGTGTTTCACCACGAGTGATCTCCCAAATCTTCTGAATCAACCTTTCCATAAGCGGGATCAAGTCGTCGGGGGTGATAAAACTCATCTCAAGATCAATTTGGGTAAATTCAGGTTGGCGATCGGCCCGCAGATCTTCATCGCGAAAACAACGCACAATCTGAAAATAGCGCTCAAAACCAGCTACCATCAGGAGCTGCTTAAAGAGTTGTGGAGATTGTGGCAGGGCATAAAATTTTCCTGGATACAATCGGGCAGGTACCAGATAATCACGTGCGCCTTCCGGAGTACTCTTGGTCAAAAAAGGAGTCTCAATCTCTATAAATCCGTTTTCGGTCAGATAATTTCTTGTGGCTTGAAGCACGCGATGGCGAAGAATGAGATTTTTTTGGAGAGCCGGTCTTCTCAAGTCCAGATAACGATAACGGAGTCTCAGATCCTCACTGGTATCAATCTTGTCTTCAATGGCAAAAGGTGGTGTTTTGGATGGATTCAAAACCTCAAAGTCAATGACTCTGACCTCAATACCTCCCGTCGTGAGTCGTGAGTTTTCCATTCCCTGGGGCCGATTTTCGACCTTGCCCCGAACGGCAAGGACCCATTCACTCCGGAGGTTTTTAGCCAGTTCGTGGGCCTTGGCATCAACTTCGGGATTAAAAACAATCTGTGTCACTCCCTCACGATCCCGAAGATCAACAAACATAAGGCCGCCGTGATCCCGACGGGTCGCAACCCATCCCATTAAGACAACCTCCCTGCCAATGTCTTTCTTATTCAAAGCAGCACAATGATGGGTTCTTTTCATCGGCAAGATAATACTCACTCTATCGGATAGGTACTGTCTCCGGAGAGACCGGTGGTTTCACCATAGGCCGGGTCATAGGAGAGATCGTAAAGAAAGAGGTCGCCGGCACCGATTCAGGGGATGGGGGTGAAGAAACGGCTTGGGGTTGAGCCGGAATCGTCGTGACACTCACCGTCGGAGAAGACTCAGGGGCCGCTGCCGTTGGCAAAGCAACAGGAACTGGGACAGCGGGCATCGTCTGAGCTTGAGGCGTCGAGGTCTGCGAAGTCTCATTGCCCGCCAAAGAGGACATCACCACCAAATCAACTCTTCTGTTCTTCTCCTGCCCTGCCAGCGTCACATCACTCGCGATCAAATATTTATCCCCCATACCGACCGCTTCAAGTCTTTGAGCATCAACCCCTTCCACAATCAAGACCGCCTTTACACGATCCGCCCTCCTCTGAGAGAGATCCATATTCTTTTGGTCAGACCCGAGGCTGTCCGTATGCGCTTCAACACGGATCATCATCTCGGCCTTTTTCTTGAGAAAGGAGGCAATCTTTTTAACTAAAGTCACCGACTCCGGTGTGAGGACATCCGTATCGGGGGCAAAACTGATCTTCGCGGTCATTATTTTTTTGGTCTTCGTATCAACCTTAAAGTCTCTTGAGCTGGAAGCCACAGGAGTCTCTTTTTTGGCAGAAGATGTCGGAGACGTTTCGGGGGTTGCTATTTTCTTAGGAGCCTTTTCCGACTTCTTTATTTTGTCCGATCCTTTTTTTGAATGAGTGGACACTTCCTTTTTCTTCTTAGAAGAGGTCCTAAGATCAGGATCTGTTGGGATGGTGGAACGTAACTCTTCATCTTCAAGACTTTCAGCATGGAGTGGAGAGACAAACTTGAAAGACCCCACGGAAAGCAGAACGACAAGTATCACACTCAAGATTAGTTTCATCTTCATCATGAATAAGGCCATTTTCACCAAAAAACCCCTCTTAAGTCAAGTTATCCGTTTAATGAGGTTTTCAAAAGAAACCTCCTCCTGGGTCCCCATCTCCATATTTTTAAGAAGCAAAACCTGTCTCTTGATTTCTTCATCACCGATAACAATGACAAAACGAGCCTTTGTTTTGTCGGCACGCCGCATTTGGGATTTTAGACTTTTGCCTTCATAATCCAAGTCTACCGAAAAACCTGCCAAGCGCAGTTGATCGGCAATTTTCATCGATTCATCCAGAGCCTTCTCCCCCAGGCTCGCCATAAAGAGGCCCTGCCGCTTTTCTGAACCCTCTTTGCCCTCTTTACGTTCCTCACGGATAATATCAACGAGTCTTTCGAGTCCGATGGCAAAACCAAATCCGGGGACATTAGGCCCTCCCAGGAGCCTGACCAACCCATCGTAACGCCCTCCTCCAGCAACGGCATTCTGCGCGCCCAAAGCCTTTGAGGTAAACTCAAAAGTCGTTTTGATATAGTAATCAAGACCCCGGACAATCTTTGAATTGACCCGATAACTTGTCCCCAAAAGACCCAAGGTGGAAATCACGGCATCAAAATCTTTTTCGCAACCTTCACAAAGATAATCCTGAATCGAGGGTCCTTCCGCTGTCACTTTTTGGCACTTTTCCTGATGGCAATCCAAAACACGCAAGGGATTCCTCTCCATACGGCGACGGCAATCAGAGCAAAGCTCTGTCTCATGTTTGAGGAGAAAATCCAAAAAGGCCTTCATAAATTGGGGCCGGCAAATAGGACATCCCAGCGAATTAATTTCAAGCTCCACACTTTTAAGCCCCAGCTCACGAAAATAAAGATCCAGCATGTGGATCACTTCGGCATCCAAACGGGGACTGGCTGTACCCAAGGCCTCAACCCCCAGTTGATAAAACTGGCGAAACCGCCCCTTTTGAGGACGTTCATACCGATACATGGGCCCCTTATAGTAGTACCGAGCCAGGGGATCCTCTTGAAAGCAATGATGTTCGATATAAGCCCGGACAACAGAAGCCGTCCCCTCGGGACGAAGGGCGACCCACTTCCCACCTCGGTCCTCAAACGTGTACATCTCTTTTTCAACGATGTTCGTCGTTTCACCTACAGTCCTGGTAAATAGGGCCATCTCTTCAAGAATAGGAGTACGGATTTCTCTAAACTGGTAACGCTCAAAAAGGACCTGGGCCTTTTGTTCGATTTCTTGCCAGAGAGAAATTTCCGCCGGGAGGATATCATTGATCCCTCGGAGGGCACGTGAAGTCATAAGTTTCCTAGCATAGCATTTCAACTTTTAATGAGTGCTTTAGTGCTCATTAAAGGTTAGAAATACTTATGGTTGCTCAATAAAAATGTACTAATAAAAAGTTAATCAACCATAGCAAGGAGAGTATTGAAAAATCTAGCACTAAAGTGCAAGAGGCGGTAGAACTGTGCCCTCGGGTTGGGGAGTACTATTCATAGGGAGCTCACATGATTTATTTTTTTATTTTGCTGGCCTTGTTTTTTCCAATGCGTGGAGAAGCCTTTTCAGAGTCATTAAAACAATACATCACCTCTCTTCAGGATCGGGTCTTATTAAAGGAAAGCCCTCTGACAAGACAAGAGACCAGGGCGGCATGGCAAAAATTTGACGAAGAGGTTCTTGACTTGCTGGCGCAAACAGAAAATCCGACTGAAGGAAAATTAAATGCCAAGACATCAAAAGTCCAATTATCGATTGTTGAGAGAACAAGCAATGAGATCGAGCCCATCGATTTGGGAACAGTAGAAATCCAATTCTATTCTTTGAAAAATACAAAAGGTGATGTCTGGCTCGCCCTTTACTTGAATGACTTTGGATCGAAGTTTTCAAGCACATTTCACGTTTTTTCAAAAGTGAATGGCACATACCAGCGCATCTTTTCTTTTGAAGACGTGAAGGGACCCTGGGATACGCAAAAGATGACAAACACAATCATACAAATTCAAAAAATGCCCGAAAAAAGGCTAAGATTTTCTTCCTATCATCTGTCAGAGGATAAAAACCGGTCACAGATTGTCTGGGAGAATCTAAAGCCTCGTTTTTGGTATCCTGAAGTTGATTTTCATCGGGTGGGAGACACTCAAGTCAACGGGCGCGGATCGGAAATGATGATACGCTGAATTATTTCTTCTTGAGCATCTCATCCATCTTGCTCAGATCAATGACTTCTGTCTTTTCAAAATCCTGCCGAAATTTTGGTCGCGATGAGGCATGAGAAACACCCGTGTTTCTCCTGATTTCTTCCAGATCATTAAGATAATCCTGATCATCACTAAATTCTTGAAGAATACGGCTATGAATCCTTGCGGCCCTCTCTGTTTCTTTTTCTTCCAATGAAGTTGAATAGATATCCTTGAATTTTCGACGAGCCGCATCCACCTGACGATCCTCCAAAAGGGCTTCGGCCCATAATTCCGCGATATCTAATCTTTTTTTGATTTCTGAAGAAGAAGACTCTATTTTTTTGAGGGCTCTTTTGAATTCACGTTTTTCAAAATAAATTTTGCACAGCTTCATCAACATATCGACATCATCAGGTTTAAAGTAGAGCATCTTTTCATAAATTTCGATCAATCCATCACGATCTTTTTTGGCTACCAAAATCTCTGCTGTTTTTTCATACTCCTGGATTGATTCTTCCGTCTGCCCGTCCGCTTGCATAAGTTCAGCGAGACGGATCCTCCCTGTAATATTGGAAGGATCAATCTGGACGAGCTTTTTTCGTATCTCCATCGCCTCCTTGACCATTCCCTTACTGTCGTAGGCTGTGGCCACAATATAGTACTGATTCACCGCATCACTATCGAGTCCCACCCGATGATAGAGATCTCCCAGTTTTTCGTTAATCTCAATCAAGGTCGGAGAGAGTTTGAGGATCGTTTTGTAAACAGCAATAGCCTTTAAATGAAAATTTTCCTGGGCGTAGTTGTCAGCAACCTCACGGTAAGTCTTGATAGCAAGGGGAATGTCTTTTTTCTTGGCATGGAGGTCCCCTACTTTGAGTTTGGCCCTCATATCGGCCGGATCTTCATCAACCAGCTTTTGATATTCTTTAATCGCCTTATCAAATTTGCCCGCTTTGATGAGTTTTTCGGCCTGCTCGATAACTTTTTCTTTAGACATAAAATGACTTAAATTTTTCGTTTTGGACGCTTTTTCCTGACAAGAGTAAGGGCGCCACGTAATCCCAACAAATAACTCTCCTTTCCAAAACCAAAAACAACACCGGCTGCCACGGGAGAAACATAAGACTCTTTTCGAAACACCTCTCGCGCATGAATATTAGATAAATGGACTTCCACAACAGGAATAGTGATAGCGGCAATGGCATCACGAATCGCCACACTGGTGTGTGTAAAAGCGGCGGGATTGATCACAATGGCATCATACTTTGCATCGGCTTCCTGGATTTTTGTGACAATCTCTCCTTCATGATTGGATTGAAAAAAATCCACAACAACCTTTTCTTTTGCAGCCATCCCTTTTAAATCCTCATTGATTGATTTGAGAGTTCCCCCCCCATAAATGGCTTTCTCCCGTTTCCCCAAAAGATTCAGATTGGGACCATGAATAATTAAGATTTGCATTGTAGCTCCTCTTTCAGCCGTCGGGCCCTGACGTCATTGGGGTCGTGCGTGAGTAATCTATCGAGTATTCTCTGGGCAATCTTTGCTTCTCCCTGATCCGCATAAATCTTGGCCATCGTTACATTTTCCCAAAGCGAAATAGGTTGAAGTTGGGGCTTGGTCGTATGATCATTCTCATGAGAAGGTTCAGTCGTACGCACGATCCTCTCGAGAAGTATCTTTGCCTCTTGCTGAATTGGAAACTCCGTCAATATCCCTTCAACCATCCGCCGGGATTCGGCAACTTGGTCCATATCAAAATAAATCCATGCCAACATCAGACGCCCGCTGACAGAATCGGGATGACGAGCGAGACCTTGTTCACAAATTTCTTTGGCCTCTTCAAAAAGACCTTGCTCGCGACAGATTTGCGCCAGTGGAATAAAAACGATGGACAGTGGATTCTTCTGCCATGTGCGATAGTAGCGCGAAAAATGAGGGTTCCTTAACAACTCCGTAGGAATATTCATAATAATTTAACGAGTGCGCGTGGTGAAATGGCCTCCACCACAACTTCCCCAATTCTCTTAAGAAAGACAAATTGAATCATCCCCTCACGAGATTTTTTGTCAACCTCTAAAGCACGAATCCACTCTTGTTTTGCAAAGGAAGGTGGGAGCAAGGGAAGATCCATTTTTCGAACCCCATCTTCCACTTCCATCGCCGTTTCCCGCGTGCAAAAACCAAGCTTCTGAGAGATACATGCAGCGAGATTCATACCGACGGCAATCGCCTCGCCATGGTGAAATTTGCGATATTTTGTGAGACGCTCCAAGGCGTGCCCAAAGGTATGACCAAAATTAAGAATAAGGCGCCGGCCTCTTGTCTCTTTTTCATCTTCCGCAACAACCTGCGCCTTGATTTTTGAAGAACGAAGGACAATTTTGAAAAGCATCTCTGTGTCCCCTGCCACTATATTTTCTTTTTCGCGCATGACGAATCTAAAGAGCTCAGAATCTTCAATAACACCATACTTGAGGACTTCACCCAATCCTCCCAGGATTTCACGTTTTGACAATGTCTTCAAAAAAGGAATATGAGAAATGACTGCCTGTGGTTGCTGAAAAACACCAACAAGATTTTTACCTTCCGGAAGATCAATCCCCAATTTTCCTCCGATACTCGAATCGACTTGAGCCACCAGGGTGGTTGGAACTTGAATAAAGGGAAGGCCACGTAGATAAGTTGCTGTTGCAAAGCCCCCCAAATCGCCTAAAACTCCGCCACCCAAGAGCAATACAGGTGTTGAGCGATCCGCACGCAATTTAAGAAACCCTTTATAAGCCTTAGCCACTGTTGCCAGATTTTTAAATCGCTCTCCGTCTGGAAGAAGAAGGGTCTGATGGACGACACGGATGCTGGACAGGACTCTCTTAAGAACAGGCTGGCAAAACCGCGCGACCTTTGGATTTGTCAGAATGATGACTTTTTTGAAGGGAATGAGGCTCTGAATCAAAGGCCCCCATTCCCTCTCATCCGCTGAGAGATGGATAGAATAAGGATGACTTGAAAGATTAACGGGAATGATTTCCATACAGGACCTTGAGTATTTCCTCTACCGTTTCTTCAATCAGCTGGGATGTTGTATCAATAATCTTGTCCGCTTCACGATAATAGACAGAACGGTGTGAAAGGAGACTCTTGATCTTGCTTAAAGCGTCCTTGGTTTTGAGCAAAGGCCTGTCCTCAAAATCAGAAACTCTTTGAAGAATAACCTCCGGAGAAGCAGAAAGGCCAATCACAAAGCCTCTTGCCTTCATGAGATTCAAATTTTCAGGATCGATAACGGCTCCGCCACCTGTCGCAATGACGACCTTTTCTTTATCAAGGGCCCTCTTCACCATCTTCTTTTCATGGGTTCGAAATACAGCCTCACCCTCTTTTTCAAAAATTTCGGAGATCGACCTGCCCATCTCCTTCTCAACCATCATGTCTGTATCCAAAAAATCATAACTCAAACGATCCGCAAGAACGGTACCAACAGCCGTCTTGCCGGTTCCCATAAACCCCGTTAGAATCACTCGTAAATGTTTCACTAAAATACCTTTACCTGTTCTAAATAACCCTCGTAATTTCTTTTAACTTCCACGAGAGAGTCCCCGCCGAATTTTTCTAAAAATGAATCCGCAAGTGTCAAGGCGACACAATTTTCGGCAATCACGGCAGCGGCCGGCACTGCTGTCGTATCGGTTCGTTCCACAGTGGCCTGATAGGGTTCTTTGTTCATAATATTGACTGACTGCAGAGGACGCAAAAGAGTTGATAAAGGCTTCATTGCCGCCCGGATGACGAGAGGTTCACCGTTGGTAATCCCGCCTTCGAGTCCGCCAGCTTTATTTTGTTTTCGATAATATCGCTTTTTTTGCTTATCGTAATAAATTTCATCGTGGACCGTCGATCCCAGCTGGGTGGCCGACTCAAAGCCGCATCCAATTTCAACGCCCTTGATCGCCTGGATGCTCATCACCATTTGAGCCAGTTTACCATCCAACTTACGATCCCACTGAACATGGCTGCCAAGCCCAACGGGAAGGCCTTCTACAACAATCTCCAGTATGCCTCCGAGAGAATCACCTGTCTTCTTGGCTTGGTCGATGACCTCTACCATGCGTGCCGCGACCGATGAATCGATACAACGAAGCTCACTGGATTCTGTCGTACGTATCATTTCGTCCAAAGAAAACCTCTTGGATGAAATCTCGACGCCGCCCAGATTAATGACGTGGCCCACCATCTGAATTCCAAACTCTTCCAGAAGGCGTTTTGCAATAGCACCCGCCGCAACACGGGCCGTGGTTTCCCGAGCACTGGCGCGCTCGAGTATATTCCTCAAATCATGATGATTGTATTTGATTCCTCCCGAAAGATCCGCATGACCCGGTCTTGGATGATACACTACCTTGGTTTGAGACTGATCTTCCTGCGCTACATCCATGATTTTTTGCCAATTATTCCAATCACGATTTTCAATCTTCAGCGCAATAGGCGAGCCGAGGGTCTTTCCTGCCCGAATACCGGACAAGACCTCGACCTTATCTTGTTCAATCTTCATCCGATTGCCACGGCCATAACCCTTTTGACGGCGACTTAATTGATAGTTGATGTCTTCTTCTTTGATAGGAAGGCCGGACGGCATTCCATCGAGAATAGCTACAAGGGCCTTTCCGTGAGATTCACCCGATGTGAGGAAACGAAGCACAAAAATGAAATTAATGAGTAACTTCCGAAAAGACAATAAAATTTCTTAAGGGAAAACTTTCTCTTTATCAGCGAGTTTAAGACTCAAGGCGAGAATGATCTTTCTTTTCGTATCCATTCGACAATCTTTTCCGGATTCCACACGGTCAATGGTTAAAGGAGAAACTCCAGCCTCACGGGCAAGTTCCGCCTTGCTCATCAGTCTTTCTTCCCGAAGCTTCTTCACATTGTTTGGCTTGATGGTTTCCACAATCGCTTTTGAGAGACTGTCTCTTTCTCAAATCTCTCATCCCTTAAGTAGCATAAACTAGCACTTTCTTGAACAAAAAAAGTTTTAAATGATTAATACTAGTTTAAAAATATATATAATTTAATATAATTTATATTTAATTAAACTTAATTATATGAGAGGGCAAGATACCACGAAATGATCTCTTTTCCATAAAGCAGGTAGAGAAAAGCCCCTGTAGCCAAAAAAGGACCATAGGGAATAATGGTCTTCAGCCCCTTGCGGGAGACAAGAAGGAAGGTAACGCCAAGAAGAGATCCTAGCAAAGAACTAAAAAAGAGGATCGTGAGTATCCCCTTCCAACCAAAAAAAGCACCTAACATAGCGGCGAGCTTTATATCCCCTCCACCAATACCTTCTTGATGTCTCAATTTTTCATAGATCCAGCTCACCAAAAAAAGGGATCCACCGCCGACAAGAATCCCTGTAAAACTAAAGATAAAGGATTCCATAAGAGGTTGATGCGTAGTCAAAAGCACCGAAAGAATCCCCGCTCCAATACCGGGGAGTGAAATCACATCCGGAATAATCTGATGTTCTAAATCAATAAAAGTCACAACAATGAGTGGGGCCGTCAGGAGAAAAAAATAAAGAAAATAAGCGCGTCCACCTCCAAATTTAAGAGAGACCAAAAAAGAGAGTGCCCCTGTGAGTAGTTCTACAAGGGGATATTGGAGAGGAATGGGTTGATGACAGTTTCGACATTGTCCCTTCAAAAGTAAAAAGCTGAGAACGGGAACATTGTCGTACCATCGGATGAAGCGTCCACATTGAGGGCAATAAGAGCGAGGCACCACGATGGATTGGCTCCGTGGCAGTCGATAAATACAAACATTGAGAAAACTCCCCAAAATGAGCCCAAAAAGAATCACATAAAATCCAAAAAGAGACGTCACAGGGTGTGAATTACATGACCTGGACAAAAAAGGAAAGCTAGCTTTGTTGATGGATTCAGAGAAATTAAAACTTATCAAAATGAGAGTATTCTCATTTTGAGAACGCTTTTAGTAAACAAAAAATAAAATAAATGTAAGGTATATCAATTGTTTGTGCTATATTTGCTCCTGTTAAAGAGCTGGCATATCAAATGCAGTAATTTCCATTGTCCCAAAATAAAGGAGTTTTCCTTCTATGAAAACAACGGGTTCTCTTCGAGTAAAGATAGCAGTAGTTGGATTTTTGTATTTTGCCGCTTTAGGAATAGGGGGTTGCAGTTGTGAAGATAGTCCAACCCCGACACCCATCACCCCTGAAGTAAACCCACCAATCCCCGGAACAGGTGGGAGTGGCGGGACCACTGGGGGTTCCGGGGGTGCAGCAGGTTCCGGTGGCACGGTAGGAGGGACGGGGGGAAGCGTTGGTTCCGGTGGCACAGGCGTTGCCCTCTGTGGCAATGGAAGACAGGAAGTAAGAGAGGAATGCGACGACGCTAATACAAGAGACGGGGATGGTTGCTCCTCGAGTTGTCATCTGGAACCAGGGTACAGATGCCCCACGGCTGGCAGGCCTTGTGTCCCCAATGGGACCGGTGGTTCTGGAGGAAGCGGTGGCACGATTGGACTTGGGGGAAGTGGGGGAATCACCGGAGGTTCCGGGGGTGCAATGGGAGGTATGGGAGGGACAGGAGGAACCCCTGGCACCGGAGGAACGGGTATGAGCACTGGAGGAAGCGGGGGCACAAGTGTGATGAGTGGCAGTGGAGGTGTCGCAGGAACCACCTGCGGGAATGGCCGTCTCGATGCCGGAGAAACCTGCGATGATCGCAACACCACAGCGGGTGATGGTTGCTCAGCCACTTGCCGGATAGAGCCCGGATATACCTGTCCATCGACAGGGGGTGCCTGTGCTTCTCTCCCTTGTTATAAATTCACCTACAGTGCCACGGTGGGAACAACAGGAAACCTTTTTGAAAAACAGACATGCGCCACTCACTTCGATGCCACTAACCTGACCAACAATACCCGAGCGGATGTCAATTTTTCTCATCCCCTCTACAGTCCTGATGGCAGGACACTGGCCGTCGATAGCAGCAATGTTGTGTTCTCACTGGATAGAGCGGCGAGCCCCACACGTCTGAGTACCCTTTATCCGAGAGTCACGCCTTATCCGATTTCGCTTCCCAGTTTATTCCAGTGGAGCCCAGACTCTTTAAAAAATATCTTTGCGGGCTATGAAGGGGAGGGGGGTCCGGTCCGTAATCGAGTCATCAAGATGGCGACAGATCCCGACCATATTGAGAAAATTATCTTTAACAATGACAGTAATATCATCTTTGAGAAACTTATCTGGCCTCAAGTGGCAGATACCGACACGATCAATCCTTTTCGTAATAAAATTGTGGTCTCAATGCAGTTATCAGCAAGCGCTCCCAATGGTATCTATCTCTACGACAGAACAAGACGGGATATACGCCAATTGAGAGAGCAACCCGAAGGAACCACAGCGAGTGTTCCGCTCCTGGGAAAACAGCCGGCTCTCTTCAATGCCCCCACGTCTCCAGGGGCCTCTGCCGTCAGCCTCCTGGTTTTTGTGAGACCTGATATCAATCGCGTCGACGAAATTTTTGGGTGTATCGTGGCTGCGACGGACTCAGCAGATCCTGTTTGCTCCCATACGACACAGCTGACATTTTGGGGAATCAACTCATCTCCTTGCTTCACCTATGATGGACAGTACATCCTCTTTACAAGCGAAGATCCCTATGGTCATCACAAAGAAATCTGGATGGTGAATCAAAACAATGCCCTCGATGTCCATCAAGTGACCAATAATCCGGAGGCTCAAAATTTTGATCCGGCCTGCTTCCCTCGTGCCATTGACCCTCTCGAACTGGAAAGGGTTTTGCATCCTTAAAAGACAATAAGGAGATTTCTATTTATGAAAACAAGTCGCCTTCACCTCTCAACTCTTTTTATCCTTGGGCTCTTGGGATTAACCGGTTTTGGAATCTCCGGATGTGGATGTGGAGAGAGTCAAAATGATATTCCTCATGATATAATCGTCGGGACGGGGGGAAGTGGGGGAGGATCGGGCGGGACCGGCGGAAATGTTGGAACCGGTGGGAGTGTTGGAACAGGCGGGAGCGGGGGAATAACGGTAGCACGCTGTGGCAATGGCCGCCTCGAATCCGGAGAAACCTGTGACGATTGGAATACAACAAGTGGAGATGGGTGTTCCTCAACCTGTCAAACAGAAACCGGTTACGCTTGCCCCATCGCAGGGAGGGCTTGCATCCGCATTATAACTGGTTCTGGAGGAAGTGGGGGGTCAGGCGGTGTTGTTGGAACAGGGGGAAGTGGTGGATCCGGTGGAAGTAGTGGCAGCGGCGGGGCTGTTGGAACAGGGGGAAGTGGTGGCACTGGAGGAAGTGCGGGGGGTACCGGCGGGAGCGGGGGAACAACAACGGCCCGATGCGGTGATGGACATATCGATACCGGTGAAAGTTGCGATGATCACAATACCACGGCGGGAGATGGTTGTTCGGCAACCTGTCAGATTGAAAACGGTTTCCTTTGCCACACGTACCAGCATCCAGACCGATGCGAAAGAGGCTATCGGATTGCTTATGTAGCCTCCCCAGGTAGCGTCAGTAATATTTATGTCACCGATGTCTCTGTGGCCTCGGGACTCATCCTCAATGCAAGTGAACCTTCAACTGACCTTTCCAACCTGGCCGATGCACCACCGGGATCACATATCAATTATCGGGTAACCAATAACACTCGATCAGGACTTCCCATTTATTCCCATCCAACCGTCCGAAACGACCGCAGGAAAATTGCTTACACGGCCTTTACAGGGTTTCGACCGGTTCCTCGTGAAGTATCAAGTTCTGGTTTTGTCAGCGCCTTGGAGATTCACATCAGTCGTCTCGACGGTGGCCGCGCCTATTCCGAGCAAATCTTAAGTGATGGCCAGACAGATTCCAAATATTCACCCACCTGGAATACGCCAAGTCCCCTGGGAATTGAATATATTGTGAGCCGGAATGACGGTGGAGTTTCCCGCCAAAAGGTCGTCACAGGCCTTCTCAACGACACAACGGACCAGGTGATTGGTAGAAGCGATCTTATCGGCAACGATGAAGATACACGCCTCTTCGAAAAGGTTTCGGCCTTTGATGCTAAAAGGCTTGTCTATAGCGACTATCATGACAGCTCTTATGTTATCAAAATTTTCGATGCCGACACAGGAGAGGAATATTCAATATCCTCAGGCATCCCAGATCTCTTTGGGGGTGGAAGAATGCTCCCTTTGCAGGGGACAGAACCCTCCGTAATTAAAGGTTGGACAAGCTCTAGATTGGCCTGGGTCGGTATGGATCATGGCCTGAAACAAATTTATACGGCCAATCTGACATTTCATCCGGCTCAAACGGGGGCACCCGCCAATTACACGATAGAAAACCTTCAAAAAATGACAAACTCTGGCAATAATACAGCCCCGGCTTGGACACCGGACGGACGTTATTTATTTTACGTCTCTGATGTTAGCGGAGATCGCGAAATTTCTTTCATGGCCGGCGATGGCTCAGGAGCAAGGGCCCTCACCAATAATTCCTACGATGACTCTGACCCGGCTGTCTTCCCTTTTGCCAATTAGCCAAAACGCTTGAAGGACCCGACACCCTATGATAGCTAGGGGCCTTCCCGATAATTTTTCGGGAAGGCCTATGAAACTATCAAAAGAAGACGTACTAAAAATTGCTGACCTCGCAAGGTTGGAGCTTTCTGAAGCCGAGGTAGAGAAATATGCGACACAATTATCTTCTATACTGGACTACGTAGAAAATCTTAACAAACTGAATGTAGAAGGCATCGAGCCCACAGCTCATGCGATTCTTGTCCCAACGCCTTATCGGGAAGATCAGGTCATTCAGGATACAACTCTAGAGAAATCACTCTCAAATGCCCCGGGCGCTGGGGGTCGTGAAGATGATTTCTTCAAGGTGCCCAAGGTTCTTGTCTAATCGGAGAATAATTTGGAACTCTTTCATCTGACCATCCATGAGCTGCATGATCTTTTAAAGGAACGAAAGACCTCTTCAACAGAGATTACCGAATCGGTTTTTAAGAGGATTGAAAGTGTCGAGCCAAAGTTGCATTCCTATATCCAGCTCACAAAAGAACTCGCCTTAAAACAAGCCAAGAAAGCAGATGAAAAAATATCCCAAGGAGGAGAATTCCCCCTTCTTTTTGGCATCCCCATCGGCATTAAGGACAATTTTTTAACAGAAGGTATTCAAACCACATGTGCCTCAAAAATTTTAGGGGTTTATTGTCCTCCCTACAATGGTACGGCCGTCCAAAAACTCCTGGACCAAGGCATTGTCCTTGTAGGCAAGCTGAATATGGATGAGTTTGCCATGGGCTCCTCTAATGAAACTTCTTTTTACGGCACTGTCAAAAATCCGTGGGATATCGAGCGCATTCCCGGGGGATCTAGTGGGGGAAGCGCCTCCGCCGTGGCAGCGGGTGAATGTATCGCCTCAACAGGGACAGATACAGGGGGTTCGATTCGTCTCCCGGCCTGTCTCACAAATCTTGTCGGGGTCAAACCAACCTATGGTCGTGTCTCTCGTTATGGGATTGTCGCCTTTGCTTCTTCGTTGGATCAGGTAGGCCCCCTGACAAAAGATGTCACCGATGCAGCCGTTATGCTGCAAGCCCTTGCAGGGTACGACCCCCGAGATTCCACTTCTCTCAATATTCCTGTTCCTGATTATAAAAAATCTCTCGTCTCTGATGTAAGGGGTTGGAAGATTGGCATCCCTAAAGAATATTTTGTCGAAGGGATGGATCCTGAAGTCAGGAAATCCATGGATGAAGCCATCGTCACCCTGAAGAAACTCGGTGCCGATTGTCGAGAGGTGTCTCTGCCACATACCGATTATGGGGTGCCTACCTACTACATTTTGGCGACGGCGGAGGCTTCGTCCAATCTGGCTCGTTACGATGGTATTCGGTACGGCCATCGTCATGAGGGAGAGGCAGATCTTCTTTCTCTCTACAAAAAATCCAGAAGCGAAGGATTTGGCCCTGAGGTAAAGAGACGTATTATGCTGGGGACCTATGTCCTTTCAGCCGGTTATTATGACGCCTATTATTTAAAAGGCCAGAAGGTCCGTACATTGATCCGAAAAGATTTCGAAAAAGTTTTTCAAGATCATGAGGTCATTCTGACTCCCGTTTCTCCAACACCCGCCTGGAAGATAGGGGAAAAAATCGCCGATCCGCTCAAGATGTACCTATCCGATATTTTCACAATTAATATTAACCTGGCGGGACTCCCGGCGATGAGCCTGCCCTGTGGTTTTACCAAGAACGGGCTTCCGATCGGCATGCAATTCATTGCCAGGCATTTTGAAGAAGAAAAAATGCTGCGGGCCGCTTTTACTTATGAACAGGCAACGGAATGGCATAAAAGACGACCGAAACTATGAAATACGAAACCGTCATCGGGTTAGAAGTGCACGCCCAGCTTTTGACAAAAACAAAGCTTTTTTGTTCCTGTTCGACGGCGTTTGGGAAAAAACCAAATCACAATACATGCCCTGTTTGTCTGGGACTTCCGGGAGTCTTACCCGTTCTCAACCACCGCGTTGTTGAGTTCGGAACGCGTGCCGGCCTTGCCACCCAGTGTCACATCGCGCCCAAAAGCATCTTTGCACGCAAGAATTATTTTTATCCTGATCTGCCAAAGGGCTATCAAATATCCCAATACGAGATCCCCATCTGCAGCAAAGGATTTTTGGAGATTGAAACAGACGGCAAAAAGAAAACGATTGGAATTACACGCATCCATATCGAAGAAGATGCGGGCAAACTCCTCCATGAACATCCCGAGCACCGTTCCCAAGACGCTTCATGGGTTGATCTTAATCGTGCCGGCGTGCCTCTTTTGGAAATCGTGTCCGAGCCCGATATCCGTTCCCCGCAAGAGGCTGTGGCTTATCTCAAAAAACTTCGCATGATCCTGATGTATCTCGATGTCTGCGATGGCAATATGGAAGAAGGCTCCCTGCGCTGCGATGCCAATGTCTCTCTTCGTCCTGTGGGGGAGGAAAAGTTTGGCACACGGGCCGAACTTAAAAATATTAACTCTTTTCGTCACGTAGAACGGGCCATCCTTTATGAAATCGAACGGCAATCAGCCCTTCTTGATGAAGGTGGAAAGGTTGTCCAGGAAACGCGATTGTGGGACGACAATCAGCAAAAAACATTCTCCATGAGGAGCAAAGAACAAGCCCACGATTATCGCTATTTTCCAGATCCTGATTTACTCCCTTTAGTCCTCGAAGAGAGTTGGATCGAAAATATCAGAAAAAACCTTCCTGAGCTCCCCGATATAAAAAAAGAGAGATTCCTGCGAGATTTTAACCTGGTGCCTTATGATGCTGAGGTGTTGACCAGCATGAAAAAACTCTCCGACTTTTTTGAATTATGCGTTAAAAAGTATCCTCAACCCAAAAAAATTGCAGCCTGGATCATCAACGAATACCTCCGGTTGATTAAGGGAGATGAAAATCTGATTGCAACAAGCGTGATGACCCCAAAACAAATAGGGGAGGCTCTCAAACTGGTTGATGAAGGAAAAATCAGCGGCTCCGTTGCCAAAACAGTTCTTGTGCAGGTGTTTGAAACGGGGAAATCACCTTATGAGATTATTGAAAAGGGAGGCCTCTCGCAAGTCTCAGACGAAGGATCTCTCGAAACATGGGTCGACCAAGTCATGGCAGCCAATCCCAAAGAAGTCGAAAGATACAAGGCGGGCAATGATAAACTGATCGGTTTCTTTGTCGGGCAAGTGATGAAACAGACAGGGGGAAGGGCCAACCCTGCTATGGTAAATAAATTGTTAAAAAAGAAATTATCTTAAGGGAGTCAAATGGCTGACGCCATGAGCACTTATCTAAAATGTCTCTTCCTCGGATTGATGGTCGCGATCCCCATCGGTCCTGTTGGACTTTTGGTCATTCAGCGAAGCATCAAACTCGGCTCGCTTCGTGGCATCATCAGTGGACTCGGAGCAGCCCTTGCAGACGGCCTTTTTGGATTTCTCGCGGCTGCAGGACTCTCGGCCCTCCTGGAACAACTAGAAACGTCGCGGCCGTTTATTCGTCCCTTGGGGAGTTTGATATTGGCCAGCGTCGGCATTTATTTTTATTTTCAAAAACCCCGCACAACACAAACCAAAGAAGTCCTAAGCACTCGTCGCTTGCACCGTTACTTTTGGGACCTTCTCTCTGTTTTTTTTCTTACTTTGATGAATCCAGCTACGGTTCTTGCCTTTGCCGCCCTCATTGCCGGCTCAGACCTCATCTCTCTAGAAGCCAATAAAATGGAATATCTTGAAATCACCGCCGGTATTTTTAGCGGAAGTTTTCTGTGGTGGCTTCTCTTGGTCTTCGCCGCACAACCTCTCAAAAAGAAACTCTCGACAACGATCGAGCGGAGGATCCAGCAGGTCGTTGGCATCATCTTGGTCGTCTTGGCTATTCTCTCTTTGGCGCCCAGGGTTGGAATAGTCATTGATAAATTAAAGACTCTCATGGGGGGTTTATTTTAAAATTCAAAACAATTGAGTGGAAGGACGACAAAGTCCTCATGATTGATCAGCGCAAGCTTCCCCTCGAAGAAGTGTATGTGGAATGTTCCGATTACAAACAGGTCGCTGACGCCATCAAGACAATGGTTATTCGTGGGGCCCCGGCGATTGGCGTGGCTGCCGCGATGGGTGTTGCCTTGGGAGCCTTAGGAATTGATGCTAAAGATTTCGAAAGTTTTTCTTCAAAATTAAATCATGTCTGCGAGACGATTCTAGTCACACGACCCACGGCTGTGAATTTGAGATGGGGATTGGAGCGGATGAAGAAAAGACTTCAGGCGCTTTCAAAAGAATCGATTGCAGCGATCAAAGAAGATTTAAAAAAAGAAGCGATTGCTATTTATGAAGAAGACATTGTCACCAATCGCAAGATGGGAAATTTTGGGCAATCTCTTTTAAAGTCAAACGATACAGTTTTAACCCATTGCAATGCGGGCGCTTTAGCTACGGCCGGATGGGGAACAGCTTTAGGGGTAATCTATTCGGCTCAAGAACAAGGAAAGAAAATTAAAGTTTTCGAGGATGAAACCCACCCCTTTCTGCAAGGAGCACGATTAACGGCTTGGGAGTTGGCAAAAAATGG
>OBEQ012880817.1_pt1 | contig 91189 bp, 99 predicted proteins | sample 1670901 | NCBI WGS metagenome assembly OBEQ01 (sample SAMEA104232315, study PRJEB22302) | groundwater metagenome | biome: forest; feature: aquifer; material: groundwater | place: USA | collected 2011-08-07 | depth 5.4 m | reverse complement strand
TAGGGGTACTTTTCCGGATTTGCAAATTTCAGAAAAAAACTGCGCGGATGGCCTGATCGTTCGCTTTTGCGTTGCATAATCAACTTCTACCAGACCAAACCTCGGCCCAAAACCTTCTGCCCACTCAAAGTTATCGAGCAAAGACCAATAAAGATAACCAATAACATTAACGCCTTCGTGAAGCGCTTTTGAAAGCGCCAGCAAATGGCCCCGGATAAATTCGCGGCGTTGAATATCATCATTGGTGCAGATTCCGTTTTCTGAAACTAAAATCGGGAGCCGGTAACGCCAAAGGTCTTTGACGAGCGTATAAATTCCTTCCGGATAGGTTTCCCAATTCAAGGAATTAAAAGTCTGCCGATCAGGATGGTGATGAATCTGACAGCTGTCGCCAAAGATATTGGGAACCTTAAAGCCTTGTTTGTGTGAAATATAATCGCGTGTGTAATAATTAAGCCCGATAAAATCAAGCGTATTCATATGCGGCAAACGAATATGAAAAAGCCCCGGGTAAAAAATTTTGCCGCGGATGAGCGCTTTAATAAATAAATGGTTAAAAGCAGCATCCCGGATCCAAGTAACCATCCGGTCCTTCCAGGAGCTCGGATTGCACGGCATAAAAATAGACATGTGTTTGGCAATTCCAACTTTCGGCTCGCTTCGCCCAAGCCTGCGGCAGGACTCATAAATCGCAACATAGGTAAGCACGTGCGCTTTCAGCAAATGAGAAATGACCGAATAAGTCTTGTCGTAGGACTTTTCACCCGGCGGCCATTCGCCCATCCAATAGGATTTAAAAACGTAAACTTCCGGTTCGTTAATCGTCATCCAATACGTCACATTTTCGCCGATTGACTCGACTACTTTTTTGGCATATCGCGCAAACAGCTCCGGAGTTTTAGAAGAAAACCATCCGCCTTGCTGGGCCAGCCAAAGAGGTAATGTAAAATGGTGGAGTGTTACGATCGGTTCGATGCGCTGCGAGCGGAGAGTCTCGATAACAGTTTTGTAATGAAGCAACGCCGCTTCGTCAAAAACACCTTCTTTCGGCTCTATCCGGCTCCATTCAACCGAAAATCGATGCGCGTTGTGATTGAGGGACTTGGCAATCTTAAAATCTTCGCGAAACAAGTTCCAGTGGTCGCAGGCTTTTCCAGAAGGCTCCTTAACGAGTCCCCGGCTTTCCCAATCCCACCAGTCATTGTGAATGTTATCTCCCTCCACTTGATGAGAAGAAGTGGCGGAGCCCCATAAAAAATTTCCCGGAAATTGAAATGAATCCATATTTTAGCTTGGCTTATTCATTGAAACGGCATTTAAGCGCGGATCTTCAGGAAGATATTCAATCTTATAGCGGGCGGAATCCAAAAAAATCCGTTTGTCGGGGTCCGTCAGATGATGAAGCAGAAAGCTGACGACCGCAGATTGATCGACCGAATAATGCGCTACGGGACTTGAACCGTAGTTGACTAAAAAATCCGCTCCGAATTTTTGAAACAGCGGCGACAAATATATTTTTTTGGAACCGGCTTTGATTTGGTTCAAATCCGGGTTTTCCGAAAATTCGCGGGCGGCGCGGTCCAGCTGCTCGTCAATTTTCTTGCCGTCAAACGCCTCGCCGAAAAGCCGCGGAGAATCCATCCGGCCTGACGCCAGCGCGGTTAAAATTCGCTCGTCCCGGAAACCCTTTCGGAGCACGTTGTCCATGAGTTCGGACAGGCTGAAATATTCGCCGATTGCCTGGATTTTTCGGATTTCAAAAACAGCGGGAATTTGGTTGATGGTCTGGACCGGATAGTCATCCAGAATGATGCGAATCACGCTTGCGTTATACAAATTGATCCAAAACGCGATCCGGTCTTCCCGGCTGAGTTCTGAAAAAGATTCGAGGGGATAAATTTCTAATTGATGGAGATAATCATCAAGACCGCTGCGGTCTTTTGCTAAAGTCTCGTAATCTACGAGACCGTGATGAACATATTGCTTCAGCAGCCGGTCCCACTGGGCGTGATCGGGTGCGGTCTGACTGAATAAAAGAGACTGGGATAGGAACAGAAAAAAAATAAACGGAACTGCAATCCGGCTGAACAAGTCCGTTAATTAAATTTAATGCCGTTCTTTCTCAAAAAATCGAGATCGTCCGTATTGAGTTTGAATTCAAGCTTGAGCTCATCGCGCCGCCCGCCCGATTCATCAACTTCATTCAAATACTCATCATACATCTCTTCTAATTCCATTAATTCCTCAGGGCTCATGGGAATAAACGTAAAAAAGCACAGGTTCAAATTGAACGTCTTGGTCGGATCCGATTTATGATCCAAAAATTTTGAAATTTGATCTGACCCTTGAGGGTGATTCTTCAGAATCTTCTTGAGTAATGTCAGTAATTTTTTAATATCTCCGTCCATATCGTGTTGATGATTCATTCGAACCTCCTCATCCAGTTGAAACCGTTGATATTCCCAAGTTGATGGGGCTTTATTTCTTTTTTAAACTTTCTAATTCAGGTGATTCTAAGTAAGCCTGCGCGCTCAAAGCGGCTTCGCACCCTTCGCCGGCGGCTGAAACCAATTGTTTGACCGCTCCCGCTCGCACTTCACCGGCGACGAAAACGCCGGGAACAGAAGTCTCGAGACGCTCATTCGCTCGCACATAACCTTGATTGTCCAAATCAACAAAACCTTGTAAAAACTTAGTTGCGGGGTCATGTCCGATGAAGACGAAAACACCGTCCGTCTTAAAAGCTGTTTCTTGATTTGTTTTTAAATTTTTCAGCTTCACGCCTTCTACTTTTTTATCGCCTTCAATCTTAGACAATACCGTATCCCAGACAAAACGGATTTTCGGATTTTCTTTGGCCCGGTCTTGAAGGATCGGACTGGCCCGTAATTTGTCTCTGCGGTGAACCACATTTAATTGATTCACAAACCGCGTCAGGAAAATACCTTCCTGCATGGCGGAATCGCCGCCGCCGACGACAATGATTTCCTTATTTTTGAAAAAAGCCCCATCGCATGTCGCGCAATAAGATACGCCTCGTCCGGTGAGTTCCTTTTCACCTGGAACGCCAAGGGTCCGAAAAGAAGCCCCTGAAGCAATGATAATTGATTTGGCTGTGTAAGTTGTTTTTGCAGTCTTAATACTGAATTCACCAAGATTTTTGTTCAGGGAGAGAATTTCTTCATATTTAACTTCGGTTCCGTATTTCTTAGCTTGTTCCTCCATTCGCATGGAGATTTCGGTTCCGGTCACGCCATCTGGAAAACCGGGATAATTTTCCACAATATCGGTCAGCGCAATCTGGCCGCCGGGAGTTAATTTTTCGAAAAGGAGGGTCTTGAGATTTGCACGAGAGGTATAGATGGCGGCGGTTAATCCTGCACCACCACCACCGATGATGATCACATCATAGGAAGTCATGGTAATCCTTCTAGAATTCGCTTACGCCAGCTTCGTTGAGTACTTCCTCATCCACGAAAATAGGAGCGCCCGCCCTGAGTGCCAATGCAACGCTGTCCGAAGGCCGCGCATCGACTTTAATTTCTCCGGAACCGTTTCGGGAAATCACTAATTTCGCAAAAAAGGTATTATTTTCGAGCTTATCAATCTGAATTTCTCTTAACTTCGCCCCGAGCTCTTGGATCGTTTTGAGCAGCAGGTCATGCGTTAAGGGCCGCGGCGGCTCGATCCCGCTTAACTTCAGCTTAATTGCATTCACTTCCGCAATTCCAATCACCACGGGAAGGTACCGGTCCCCTTGGCGCTCTTTCAAAACAATGACTTGTTCGCTCCGGTTTTCATCAATCTTAATTTTACTTAAGACCAATTCAATCATTCGATTCGGATTCTGGGCTTTGAAACGATGACGAGCCGGGTCCCTCCGAAATGCTTGGATTGACAATCTTGGGACGTACCGTTCGGTTTTTATCTTTCAGTTTGCTCTGTTCCAGTAAATACTTTTGAGCCTGTTTGGCGCTGATAATGGCCCGCTCTACAGATTCTTGATCGAGCAATACTTTTTTCATCTCTTCATCCCGGGTCCGAATTTCTTCTTCCAAGGTTTTTTGCTTATGAACTAAAATTTTAAGATGTGCTTCCTGCTCGGCCATCTCAGAGGCAGACCTCATTCTCTTTTGAATCAAGTCCTGCTGTTCCAGCTGGCCCACAAATTCACGGATCTGACGCTGCGCTTGCTCAAGCTGAGTCGTCATTTGCTGATTCCTGACTTTGATGGATTCCATTTCTTCGTTTTGATGGGCCCGTAAATATTCGTTTTCTTTGATCACTTTGAAATAATTAGCGCTCCAATCATTTGCTTTACGCTTCCATTCCTCAAGTTCGCCGCTTTGATTTAGGAATCTATTTTCGATTTCCTTTTTAATTTTCTCGGCGTCTTCTTTCAGTTGAACGGTATCTGATTGCATCTGGCTCAGCATGCGTTTTAAGTCTTCATTTTCCGCGCGCGCTTGTGAAAGTATTTTCTGGGTTTGGAGAAGTTCTGATTGCCATTGTTTGGATTCAAGCTGGGTTTGCTTTGCACCGTTTTGGGTCCTGAGATATTCGGTGCGGTAATGATCAAGTTGGGCTTTTAAATCTGATAATTGCTCCTTGGCTTCTTTGTCGGCCGATAATTTTAGGCCTTTTAAATTTTGTTCGAGTTCTGCGATTTTACCGAGCAACGCTTGATTTTCAGTCTTCAGAATTTGTTCTTGAGAGCCGGTTTCTTTCGATTCGGAGTGCTCGAATATCTGGGGAGATTGTTTTTTTGGAATGTCCTGAGATTGAAATAACTGACTTTCTTTCTGAAGATCGATTGTTAAATCATTAATTTCTTCTTCGATCGCTTTCGGAGGTGTGGAAATATACTCTTCGGTCTCAGTCTCTTCTTCGTTTTCGCCGACCAAACGGCCGAGATCGGGCTGAGTCGGCCAAATGGCCCGGAAACATTTCCGCTTGGTAAAGGTATCGTTGGTAAGCGAGCAATCCACATTGGACTGGGCAAAATAATCTTTAATTTTTTCCGCAATATCTAAAGGAAGTTTGTCGAGAAGAATGATGGGTGTATTTTCAGCGAGGTCTTTGGCTTCGTCCAATGATAAATTGAACGCTTGAGAAAGTTTTTCAATGGCGCGGTTTCTCGCGAATTCATTATTTGAACGGTCTAAAATGACAGCCCAGTCTGAACCCACTGTGTATCTAGTTTTCTTTCCTAAAAGCATTAAAAGGTCACCCTGCTCGAGATAGGATAAATGATTGGCATTTCCCAGTATTCGTTCATCAGAACTTTTACCAGACCTGCCAATGAGAAAATGCTGAAGACAAGACACGCAAACCGGAACACCACTTCCCCTACCACCGGCACGATGACCAGCATCGCTGCCGCTACTTCTAAAATAAAAAGAATCAGTGCCTGGCGTCCGTGAAACTGGGCAAACTTATTATCTCTTTTCAGAAGTAGAGGAACAAAACACAGAAAGGAGATATAACCTATGGCAGCAAAAAATTTTCCTTTGACTATCTCAGGATCTCTTGTTCTGGAGCCGTCGGGATTTGCGCTTGTGTCCATCTAGCGTTTTTATTTTATCGTCCGGCGGGCACCCCGTCAAGGGAGAAATCCGACAGAAATTGCCTTTTGTCAGGAAAATCGGTGAAAAAATTAGACATGTCAATTTTTTTAAACGGCCGGGACTAACGGGCTATTTACTTGTCATTGAGCTGAAAGGAAATCGGAATTTGAACGCACGTTCTAATGGGCTGGCCGTCCTTTGTCGCAGGATGGAATTTCCAACTTTGAACCGATTGGATTGCTTCTTGATCCAATTGTTCATAGCCGCTCGAGCGCATCACCTCATAAGAGCCCACGGTACCGTCGGTTTTGATGTCCAGGGCAATAATCAGCTTTCCCTGCACACCTTTGGCAACCGCCCACTGCGGATATGAAATCGATTTTGGGTAATCGAGCAAATAAGCGAGTTCGGTCCCTTCGGCTTCCTTGCCTTCCGTGAAAACAGCTCCCGGCTTAACAATCAACTTACCGCTGCCGGTCACAACCATACCGAAATACTGAGAAAAAATAGCGTCTTCGGTGTTTTGAGGGGAAACAGAATTGACTAAAATCCCTTCCGCCGCATATGCCGAGGAAAAGAAAGCCGTTAAAATAATAAAAAACGAAAACAGAATTTTCTTCACGTTGAGCTCCTTAGGCTTTATGGCCTTGAATATAGTTCCATTCGACAACATCGTCTGGTTTTAATTTTTTCTTCTGGGGCGAAATATTTTTAGAACCGTTGACTTTACAAATCCACCACAATTCTTTTGCCGGATCGACGCGGACGCCGCCGATTTCAATCACTTCGCGCAAACTGCAGCAGGCCTTGCCGGAAAGAACGGGAAAAACTTGCGAGACCGCCTCTTTCGGGGTCGTCCCCTTTTCGACGTAAAGTGTTTCATCGTGCGCCGGCTTCCCGGCCGGGCCGAAATCAACTTTCATCTGAATCGGAAAGGGCTTGTGGCTTCTGGAAAAAAATCCGGCTGTTAGAAAAAAGGTTGCCGCCAAAAGGACAACAAATCCGACAGTGCGTTTGCTTAACATTTGGTTTGATTGGGAACGGGATAAAAGGCCCATTCTAGAATCGGTTTCCCATTAAGAAGATGATCCTGAATAATCCGGACTAATTTTTCCTGCGTCACATGGTGATACCAAACCCCATCCGGCTGCACAACCAGAATCGGCCCGCCTTGGCAGACGCCGAAACATTGGACTTGGGCCCTGCGGACTTTTTGCTGATCAACTTTTAATTCTTTTAATTTGGTTTTCAGAGTTTGATAAATTTCCTCTGAAGCACCCGGGGCGCAGCGCGGCCCGGTGCACACCAAAACTTGGCGCTCGTACTTCGGTAGCGGCGGTGCTTTTTCTTCCATGAATTTAATTCCCAATATCCCAGGTTAGCCCAATCAGATATTCTCTTGGGGCACCCGGATCGACAAACAAATAATTCCCCGACGGATAAATGCCGCCGGAAGAACTCGAGGCGCGGGCCCTTGTAAAGTAGTCCTCGTTAAAGATGTTGTTGATTTTAAAGTAGATTTGCTGCTCTTTCCACCGGAATAAAGCCATAAAATTCCAGACCGCATAAGGCTTCATGATCGTACTGACCGCGCTAATCAATGTCTGCGACGTTGATTCATACGATTCTGTCCGCTGAGAACCGGTAAATACCCCATCCAACATCAATTTCAGCCCGTCATAAGGCTCACCGAAACGTTTCAGCGGCTCGCAGGCAATGCCTGTGGTGAACCGGCGTTCGGGAATCAAACCAAGCGCACGGTCATTAAATGGACTGCCGCCGCGCGGCGCTTCGGCAACATACGCATTTAAAAATGTGTAGGACCCGTAAGCCGAAAATTCTGGAATCGGCGTAATGTCAGCCCGGTTTTCAATTCCGTAACGGCGGGTTTTTCCGGCGTTCACGTTTCGACCGAATGGATTCGAAGGCGTAATTTGTGTCGAATCGAAAACAATGTCATCGATCAGATCAATCAAAAACCAGCTGGATTTGAGTTGCGCCAGATTTTTGTATCGGAGACGCGTTCCTACTTCATAGCTGTTTGATTTCACCGGTACCAGTGTGGCATTTAAATCGCTATTAAAGGAATTAATATCGCTTAACGCCGGGACCCGGAAACCTTGAGAGTAAGTGGAAAATAAATCTGCCCACTGGACCGGTTTGACGAGGATTCCGGTGGACAGAGTTGATTTTCTCCACCGGCTGGAATAATTATTCGCCGGGTTGAGATTATCTTCAATCTTTGTCCAGTTAAAATCATGGCGCATTCCGAAGTGAAGAAAAACTTTCTCGGAAACATCCACCTTTTCACGCCAAAAGAGCGCGACATTAAAAGGCGCTCCGCTCCGGTCGGTGTTATAGGGCGTCGTTTCAACCACATTTCCGCCTAAAACATTCTGCCTCGAATCGTGCTCTGACTCGTCTTCAAGCTCAACTCCGATTTCACTGTGGTTTCCGAACCATTTCCATCTGTCCTCATAGGCCGTCTGCCAAATAAAATTCGTCTGCCTCGAACGAATCGTGGTCAGTTGCGTCGGAAAAGTGGTCGCAAACGTCGCGAAGGTCGAAAAGAAATGGATCCAATTGGTCCTAATCGAAGCTTGGGCCGAAGTTATAATTTTATCGTCCCAAAACTTTTTGTTCGCGTCGAGTTGGAGAATATTATTGATGAAATCTCGTCCGTCGAGCGGTTTGTTTGTGGCGTGAGCATCATTGTGAAATTGATCGAGCGTTAATTCTCCCGGGTTTGAAATCGCATCCTCAATGTGCTTGTAGCCAAAATGAATTCCGCCGCTGTCATCCGGTAAGTCGTATCCAACTTTGGCATCCAAATTCGTAATTCGGATCTCGGAATTATTGCGGAATCCTTGATTGAGGTTGCGGCCCATATTGAAATAATACGTAAAAGCTCCCCCGTCGAAAACATATTTGTCCGGAATCGTTCCGCTAATTCCTTGGTTAAATCGAATGCCCGAAAAACTACTCCATTCGGATCCGCCGAACAAATCCATTAATTTTGGACTTGGTCTTCGGGTGGTAATATTGACGACTCCGCCAAAAGCGCCGGTTCCATAAATTGAAGACTGAGAACCGCGCTCCACTTGAACCGATTCAACGTCATTCATCGGAATTAAGGGAAAATTAACACCGTTACCGTCTACTTCATTGACGCGCACACCATCAATAAGAGTGACTACGGCGCCTGAGCCCGAAAACCCTCTCAAACCAAAATTTGTGTCCACACCGTTTCCGACATTGTCAGAAAAAGTAGCGCCTTCAATATCGCGGAGCGACTCTTGATAAGTCGCAGGTTGTCTTTCTCGAAGTTCCGTAGCCGATTTATAACTCAGATTGGCAGGAATGTAAGACACGTTTGTGGGAATATTGTTGAGCGGCGTTTTAAAACTGGGGAGGCGGGAAGAAATGACAGTAATTGAATCGGAAGTCGGAATTGAGGCGCTTTCGACTGTCGTAGGGATGGTCGCTTTTTCAGTATCCGTTATTGCAAAAATTTGCTGCGCGGGAAGAACAATGACTGCGAAAAAAATGAAGCAAAGACGTTTGAAGCATAAGAAAAATCGTTGCATGTTTTCTCCTTTACCCGTCGTAAAGTTTGACTGTGATATTTAAGAAGGAGATCTTCTGACTCGTGGCTTGTTACAAACCTACTCGCGGCGCCTTCCCACCTTTCGGCAGTGGCTTCAAGCCGCTTTCGTTCCACTTACAGCTGCGGGGCAGTCACGGATTTTCGCCGTGTTCCCTCGTCTTCTTAAACGTGTTGTTTACTCTTGCACAAATAGGCCCCAAAAATTTCCGGGTGAAGAACTTGGGCCATTAAGTTCAATCCCGTCATTAAATGTTGGCAGGGGGAATTAAAATATTGGTCCGGAAGAGAAACGATCCGGTTATTTTTTACGGCATCAATTTGGTCCCAGCCTGCCCGTTCCAATATTTTCTTCGGATTGGACTTTCCGCCGGCGCCGCACCAGGCCAAAACAATAATTTCCGGATTCGCCCGAATGACTTCTTCTGAAGTCACTTCAAACGTGCTTCGATCCGGAACAAAATCTCCGCCTGCAATCTCAACCAACTGTTTTACCCAACCGGAGGAACAAATCATTGGCTTTGGCCATTCTTCGCAGTAAATGCGGGGTCTGTGATCAATTAGTTTGAGCGCATCTCGAACTGTCTCAATCTGCTCCTTCATCCAGCCAACAAGTTCTTCGGCTTCTTCTGAATGTTTCGTGATTTCTCCGAGCCAATAAATATCGTTGTAAATATCATTCATGGTTTTCGGATACATGAGAAAAAATGGGACGCCGATCGTAATCAGCTTCTGCATCGTCTCTTGCTTGTAAGGAAGACTGCCCAGAACCAAATCGGGTTTGAGCGCAGTCACCTGTTCCGGCGTCGCGCTCCAGCAATCTCCGATTTGAGGCAGATCGCCCACAGGACTCAAATCTGAACAAAATTTAGTTACGCCCACCAATTGATCTTGAGCGCCGATTCCGTAAAGAATTGCCGTAACGCTGGCCGCTAAAGAAAGGATTCGTTTTTTCATAAAGGGATATTGGCCGCGGCTTTTTGATCGAGGATCCGGTAAAATAAATCCATGTCGATGTTGGTGCGGACCAAATCGGCTAAACGGTCGTACATTTCAGTCCGGACCGTGGAAACCGAAGAACCGGTTTGGAGCGGTAAATTTCGTTTCGTTCTGAATAAATTAAGAAAATATTGGCGGAACGCGTCGGTCTCAAAAATACCGTGCAAATAAGTTCCCCAAATCCGGCTTTTTGAAACGGACATTCCTTCATCCAGAAAAACCGGCTCGTTGCCGCGTTTCGTCAATTTAAATACGGGCTCGGCCTTTTCCAAACATTTGGTTTGGCCCATGTGAATTTCATAACCTTTAATTTCGATTCCGGATTCCAGATGGACCGCCACGATTTGCTGGGTTGTTTTTTCCGCTTCAAACGTGGTCGTAGACTTTAAAAATCCTAAGCCAGAAATTTCTGTTTGATTACTCTCGACCATTAAGGGATCCAGAATTTGGCTGCCCAGCATTTGATAGCCGCCGCAAATCCCGATCACTTGAACGCCGTGTTCAATACAGGATTCAAGCCAGCGGTCAAAACCGGAAACGCGTAAATAATTCAAATCAGCAATCGTGCTTTTGGTTCCGGGTAAAATGACAACATCCGGAAAACGGTCCGGAATTTGACGCAAGTACGTGAGCGTCACGTCTGGTTCGCGGTCAAACGATGAAAAATCCGTAAAATTGGAAATCCGCGGCAGCCAAACAACGTCGATTAAAATGTCATTGGCATTTTTGCGGATGCCATTTTTTTTGATCCGCTCATCAGAAAGGCCGTCTTCTTCCATCAGATCAAGCCGCGTCTCATACGGAATCACGCCCAGATTGGGAATTGAGGTCCTGCCTAAAAGAAAATCAATGCCGCCTTGCAAAAGAGAGCGTTCACCGCGGAATTTATTGATCAAAAATGCTTTTACGCGGTCGCGGTATTTCGGCTGAATCAGTTCAAGCGTTCCGATAAAAGAAGCGAAGACGCCGCCCTTATCAATATCCCCCACCAAAATAACGGGCGCATTCGCCATTTCCGCCGTACGCATATTGACGATATCGTGTTCCTGTAAATTAATTTCTGCCGGGCTGCCCGCTCCTTCAATGACCACAATTTCGTATTCACTCATTAATTGATCTAAAGAGAAACGTACCTGCGACAAAAAAGAAGACGTGTGGAATTGATATTCTTGCGCTTGCATCGTCTTAACGGCTTTGCCGTGAACAATAACTTGGGCGCCAAGGTCTGATGTTGGTTTCAAAAGAATGGGGTTCATGTGGATTGTGGGTTCGAGTCCGCAGGCTTCGGCTTGAACGGCCTGCGCGCGGCCGATTTCACCACCACCGCCGGTGACAAAAGAATTATTCGACATATTCTGTGCTTTGAAGGGGGCGACGCGGTAGCCGTCTTGGCGAAGAATGCGGCAAAGAGCGGTTGTTATCACGCTTTTTCCAACGTGAGAACCGGTTCCTTGGATCATAATTGCTTTTGCGGGCATAAAATAAAAAATCCTTAGCTAAAAATGGCTAAGGATGCACCCGAAGTAATCCCAAAAACTTCTATTGATGAATAGAAGAAAATCTTCCGCTTTTTTATTTCGCAGGCAGGTCTTCTGGCTCCTGGATCAATCTCTTCTTGCCCTTCCCAAGTCTTCGTTGCCGAATCCTCAGTGGTCTTGCAAGATTTGTCCCCAGTTACAGCGGCGGGACCGCAGCCGATTTTCACGGCCTTCCCTTTTATCCCCTTTCGGGGACCTGACGAAGGAATTGTAACAAACAAGAAAGCGAAGTCAAAACATATTTCATGAATTCATCCGACGTCGGATGAATTCAAAATTCAATGCCGCGCTGGGCCAGGATACCCTGCTCTTTGAACGGATGTTTCACTTCGCGCATTTCAGTCACGAGATCGGCCAGTTCAATCAATTCCGGTTTTGCATTCCGCCCGGTCAAAATGACATGGACCATTTCAGGCTTTTTTTTGAGCGCGGCGAGAACTTCCTTGAGATCCAAATAATTGTAATCAATCACATAATTGATTTCATCAAAGACGACGACATCGTATTTGCCGCTCAGCATTTTTTCTTTGCACAAACTCCAAGCCTTTTCGGTCATTTCGATGTCACGCTCGCGGTTTTTCGTGTCCCACGTAAAACCTTCGCCCATCGGATATATTTCAATCGGAGTTTTTAACTGCTTAGCGGATTCGAGTTCGCCGTATTTCCATTTACCCTTGATGAATTGAATAATGGACACGCGCATGTCGTTGCCGGCGGCGCGAAAAGCGACTCCAAGCGCTGCGGAGGTCTTTCCCTTCCCGTCGCCGGTATTGACGATAATAAGGCCTTTTTTCTTGGCCCGCTGTTCAGGGGTATATTGAGGCTTACCCTGGGGAGAAAGTGCCATTAGAGATGAAGCCAGGTGGTATCAAAGGGGTCTAGATGCGGCTCCAGCGGTAAGAAGAAGGTCACCATTTCAAAAACGCCGACCACTTCTCGGACGCCGAACCAAGTCACACCTTTGAGAACGCCAGGCAACAGACCGCGAACGGGATCGGTCCGTTTAATTTCTTCTTTGAATTGATAAATTAATTCAAGCGGGCCGTAGACAATATTCGCAAAACCGTCACCCAATCGTTCAAGCGGATGGGAGTACCAGCTTTGAGTGGGATTCTGCAAATCGTCAGAAGATTCGGCAACCCGATGCGTTTTAAAATTTGCACAGCTGGCCGTTGAAACAACTAATATGAAAACCAAAACAAATCCGAATGAACGATTTAAAAAATTAAGTTTCATTATTTTCTCCTCCGGGACCCGTTTAAATGGCACTGACTATTCAGTAATATTAATTCTTTTCGAGTAATCGTCAAGTGAATCACATTAATGGACGCCGGATCAACCCGGAATGTCCAAAACACGGTTGGTGCGACTTTTAAAATCAGGATCAAAAACATCCTAATCGGACCGCCGTGCGTAACAATAACACAGGTACTCTTCTTGGAATAATGTTTCGAAAGATCTTTTAAAAAAGAACCGATTCTCTGACTCAGTGACTTCAAAGATTCGCCATCCGGCGGACAACTGTTCCAATTGGCTAAATACCAAGCTTTGGAAGCGGCCGGAAATTGGTCGCTAATTTTAGCGTGGCGGTGACCTTCCCACTTTCCGAACGAAAGTTCATTGAGCCTCGGATCAACCGTTATCTTTTTTCGACAAATCCGGGCAATCTCCTGAGCCGTTTGATTGGCTCTTTGCATCGCCGAAGAATAAATCAGTTTGGGTTTTGATGCTTTAAGCGCTTTGCCTGTGGCCCGTGCCTGAAGGATGCCCTGGCGGTTAAGCGGAATATCGGTTGAACCTTGATAACGATGCTGCCGCACCCATTCGGTTTCGCCGTGACGCACGAGAATCAATTTCATTTAAGACTTCTCGGGTTTTGGACGGACCAGATGTTTGGCCAGTACGTCCGCCTCCAAATTAACCAAGTCCCCTACGCTTTTAGCGCCGAGCGTCGTGGTTTTCGCGGTGTGGGGAATCACAGCAATTTTAATGGCATGTTTGCCCATTTGCTGGATTGTTAAGCTGATGCCGTCAACCGCGATGGACCCTTTAGAAACCAAAAACGCGAGCACCGAGGTCGGAGCTTCGATTTCCAAACTAAAACTTTTCCCGCTCGTTTTTTTCTTCAGGATCTTGCCGATCCCGTCCACATGACCGAGCACGAAGTGTCCGCCGACCCGGTCACCCCAAATGAGGGAACGTTCTAAATTGAGCGGCTCTTTCAGCTCAATTTTTCCAAGCGTCGTTTGCGCCAAAGTTTCGGGAACAGCCTGAACGGTAAATTGGTCTCCCTTGCTTGCGACAACGGTCAAACAAACACCATTGACCGAAATGCTTTCACCGCGTTTGAGCGGTTTCTCCCAAGTGGTGGCTTCAATCGTGAAGGCAATTTGCTTGCCTTGTTTTTTCCGGTCGACCAGTTTGCCTTTTTTTTCAATAATTCCGGAGAACATTACGATAAATCTCCTTCAAATAAAAAATCTTCGCCAAGCGGCGCAACCTGCATCGATTTAATTCTGGGCGCATGGGAAAGCAATTTGGTCCCGAGGCCTTCGACAGAAGTCTTTGCGGTACGGCCGCCGATAAATTTGGGCGCAATGATCCATTTCACTTGGTCCACAAGCCCTTGTTCAATAAAACTAGCCGCCAGTTCCCCGCCGCCTTCAACCAAAAGTGAAGCGATGCCCATGGAACCTAAAAATTGAAGCAATTGTTTCAGGTCAAGCCGCCCTTTGGTTTCCCGAAGCGGAAGCAGTGTGACCGCTTTTTTGGCATATTTTTTTCTCACCCGGCTTACATATTTTACGGAGCAAGCTAAAATCACCGGCCCATCTTGTTTAAAAATTTGAGCGGAAAGCGGAACTTCGCCGCGCGGATCTAAAATGACGCGCCAAGGCGTTCTTGTCACCTTTCCGTTTCGAACGGTCAAACGCGGATCGTCTTGAAGCAGCGTGTTCTTTCCGATTAACACAGCATCCACTTGAGAACGTAAATGATGGACCCAATGGCGGGCCTCGGGCCCTGAAACCCACCGGCTGCTTCCGGTGTGAGAAGCAATTTTACCGTCCAAGCTCTGGGCCATTTTTAAAATTACAAAAGGAGTTTTAGTCGTAATCCATTTTACGAACGCTTGATTTTGTTCCAGCGCTCTGTGTTCTAAAATTCCGCTGGTAACCTGAATTTTGTTTTTTTTCAATTTTGAAATCGCGCGGCCCCGGTGAAGCGGATTCGGATCAATCGCACCGATCACAACGCGTTTAATACCGGCTTGTTTAATAGTTTCAACACAAGGCGGAGTTTTTCCGTGGGAGGAACAAGGCTCTAAGGTGACATACAACGCAGAACCCTTGGAACGGCTGCCCGCCTTTTTGATCGCTTCCGCTTCTGCGTGAAGTGCTCCAAATTTTGTGTGATAACCTTGGGAAATCAATCGATTCTTTTTCACGAGAAGAGCGCCGACAAGCGGATTGGGACTTGTCCACGGGCGGCCTTTTTCGGCGAGAGCCAATGCTTGGCTCATCCATTTTTCATCTTGTGAAATCATTCTTCGGATTTCTTTTTGTGGGTGGCGATTTCGGGTTTGTTGACTTCGGTATGATTAATTTTGTCTAAAATTCCGTTGACGAATTTGCCGGCTTCGTCCTGAGAATATTTTTTAGCGATATTGACCGCCTCATTGATCGTCACTTTGGGCGGAATTTCATTTAAATAAATCAACTCAAAAACGGCGAAGCGGAGAATATTCCGGTCAACAACAGCCATTCGGCTGAGCTGCCAATTTTCGGTGTACTGCGCAATTTTGGGGTCGATGTCTCTGATGTGCTCAAAAGTGCCGAGGACAAGCTTTTCGGCAAATTCCCGGACGTCGTCGGGAACGGGATTGAATTCCCAAAAAGAAGGAAGGATTTCATCGAGGGGCTGCCCCCCCATGTCCATCTGATACAGAATTTTTAACGCGCATTCGCGCGCTTGAGTTCGCTTTCGCATAGAAATATAAAAGAGCGGTAAAGATTATGAGTGTTTAACTTCGCGTTCGATGAGTTCTTTAAATTGATTCTCCTTGTGATTCAAAGTGATCTGAATTTGCGCCATTTCAACGGCGGATCTTGCGGCGTCACGGCCCTTATTGCCGTGTTTGCCGCCTGAGCGGTCCATCGCCTGCGCCATATTTTCAACGGTGATAACACCGAAACCCAGCGGCATTCGCTGCTCTAGGGCAACTTTAATCAGCCCATCCGAGATGCTTTGAGCGATATGTTCATAATGCGTTGTTTCGCCGCGAATAATGCAGCCGATTGTAACCAACGCGTTGATTTGTTTTGATTCGCATAGCGTTTGGCAAGCAAACGGAATTTCATAAGCGCCGCTCACCCAAACAACATGAATATCGGAATCTGAAACATTCATTCGTCTCAGTTCGTTCAATGCGCCGTCAAGCATCGCTTTTGTAATGAGTTCGTTGAACCGAGAAACGACAATTCCGATTTTTAAACCCGCGCCGGAGAATTGGCCTTCAATGACTGTGGCCATGTTAATGAAGCCCCGTTTGGCGGAACAAATGTCCCATTTTTTCTTGTTTTGCTTTTAAATATTTTTCGTTGTGAATTTGGGCCGGAACTTCAAGATGAATGCGCTCCACCACTTTCAGACCGTGGCCTTCCAAGCCGACGATTTTACGCGGATTATTCGTGAGCAAACGGATTTGATTAAGTCCGAGATCTTTTAAAATTTGAGCGCCGGTGCCGTATTCTCTTAAATCCGGTTTGAACCCCAGTTGCTCATTCGCTTCAACGGTGTCATAACCTTGGTCCTGGAGCTGATAAGCTTTCAGTTTATTTGCCAAACCAATGCCGCGGCCTTCTTGGCGAATATAAAGCAACACGCCTTTATTTTCTTTTTCAATCATGGCCATCGCGGCCGCAAGTTGTTCCTTGCAATCGCAGCGGAGCGAGCCGAACACTTCACCGGTAAAACATTCCGAATGGACGCGCACCAAAGTGGGTGTTTCGGAAACTTCGCCTTTTACCAATGCAATATGTTCCATTCCGTTGACGAGTGAACGGTAGAGTTTTATCTTCCAGCTTCCGGTATCCGTAGGAATATCCGCTTCGCTGATTTTTTCAATCAATTTGTCAAATTTACGCCGGTATTCGATTAAAGATTTGATGGTTCCGATTTTTAAATTGTGGCGTTTTGCAAAATCAAAAAGCTGCTGAGTGCGCGCCATCGTTCCGTCATCGTTAATGATTTCGCAAATGACGCCGGCGGGAGTTAAACCGGCAAGACGCGCTAAATCCACAGCGGCTTCGGTATGCCCTGCGCGAATTAACGTGCCGCCGCATTTTGCGCGAAGCGGAAAAATATGGCCAGGAGCGTTTAAGTCCCCGGGTTTTGAATCGGGATTGGCTAAGACTTCGACGGTGCGTGAGCGGTCGTGCGCAGAAATTCCGGTCGTGATTCCGAATCGAGCATCCACTGAGATCGTAAACGCCGTCGCCATCGGATCTTCCGAGCGAGTCACCATGTCTTTTAAACCCAGATTAAACAAACGTTCGTCTGGAAGGGGCACGCAAATTAATCCGCGGGCTTCTTTCATCATGAAGTTGATCTTCTCGGGCGTTGAAAACTGGGCGGCAAAAATCAAATCGCCCTCGTTTTCGCGCGACTCATCGTCGACCATGATGACAAAGTTGCCCTTGGCCACTTCGGCAATCAGCTCTTCAATTGGATGAAATGTAAACTCGGTTGACATAGTTTCCCTCTGGAAAGATTAAAATTTTAGCAGTAAATGCTGGAATGGTCAATACTTAGGAAAACTCAGAAGATGCTGACTTAGCGTAAGTTGATGGGTAGCCTTGTGTTAAGGCTGCCTTTTCCCCTTACGTGCGCGATTCAATAAATTTCTTGGCGCGGAAAATTCGCTGAATGACGGTGCCGTAAACGGCCAAGTTCAGAAAACACATCATCCAAAAATAAATATCAAATCCAAAATACTGGCCCGGGAGAAATCCCCAGACAATCACCCCAACCGCAAAAATAATATCTCGCTCGGTCCGCTCCATAAAATCAGGCCATTCGGTATTGGAAATCGGAACTTCCATCGCCGCGCGCGCCTTCGTGTAACTAACAAGCATCACTCCCGCGGTTAGAAGATAAGACAAATTCCAATGTCCGATCACTTGCGCAGCCGCAAGAACGGCGGCACTTTCAAAAATGCGGTCGCAAATCGCGTCTAAATAGGAACCGAATTTAGTAATTTGATTGGTAAGCCGGGCGGCGGCACCGTCTACGGCGTCGAATAAGCCGAAAAAGATCATGAGGAAGCCGAAGAGGACGGCGTTGTGGTTCCAAATAAAAAGAACACAGGTAAGCAGACCTAATGCGAGACCGAGCAGCGTAATGCCGTTGGGAGTAAAACCAAGATTCAGGAAGAACCTGGCAGCGCCTTCAGGCAGCTTGCGGAAATGGTGTTTGTATTGAGTCAGCACAAAAACCTAAAACAACGTGTAAATAAAAGGTGCGACCGCGCTGCTTTCCGTCACGACGATCAAAACGCCGAGAAGCACCAAAACAACCAAGATCGGAGCGAGCCACCATTTTTTTCTGACTTTCAAAAAATCCCAAAGCTCTTTTAAGATGCTAATTTTTCCCATAATTAGAATAATTTTTCATACCTTTCCGGAGTGGTTGAAACGGTTCGTTTGTTCCAGTACGTTGCTTGTGAACGATCTATTTTCTGGTCCAAAATATCTTTCTTAAGCAATCTCATGATTAAATTAACCGGTGTTAAGATCAAATAAAAGAAAACGCCGAGAATCACACGAAGCACCACCCAAGAAATCATTTCGGCAACAATCATCCAGGGGCGGTAAATATAAACCATGAGCGCAGGTGCGGCTAGCGAAAGTGCAAGCGAAACCGCGGCGACGGGCCATTCCCATTTGTACTGATGGTGGCCGCGCAAAAATGCAACCAGACCTAATACAGTCAAAATTCCTGAGAGAATTAAGCCGAATTGCTTAACTGTTTTGGTATCCGCTTTGATCGAATTCCATTTGCGCTTAATCCAATTCAAAGGCCATCTCCTTTTTAAACGACACGGGCTTTTGCTTGCGCTTATCCAAAACATAATTTCCCAAAACTAAATAATCCATTTCTGTAGACATGAAGCAGCGAAAGGCATCTTCCGGGGAACACACAATCGGTTCGCCGCGAACATTAAAGGAAGTGTTGATGATTACCGGACAGCCGGTTTGTTTGAAAAATTTATCGATTAAATCGTAGTAAACAGGATTTCGTTCCCGGTCAATCGTCTGAACACGCGCAGACATATCGACGTGCGTAATTGCGGGAACCGTTGAGCGGGATTCTTTTAATTGATCCAACCCTTTCAGCGACCCATTAACTGATTTAACTCTTTGCTTCTGAGAGACCGGAGCAACCAGCAGCATATAGGGACTTGAATCTTTAATTTCAAACCAATTGGGCGCTTGTTCTTCAATCACCGAAGGCGCAAAAGGACGAAAAGATTCCCGGTATTTGATTTTCAGATTCATCCGGGACTGCATTTCGCGGTTACGCGCATCACCGATAATGCTTCGGGCGCCGAGTGCGCGCGGTCCGAATTCCATACGGCCTTGAAACCAGCCGATCACATTGCCTTCTTCAATTAATTTCGCAACTTTTTTCGTTAAGTCCTGGGCAGGAATTTTTTCGTAGACCCCTTCATATTGGTTTAAGACCGATTCGATTTCGTCATCTTGAAAAAAGGGACCCAGGAGCGAGCCGGATTGGGAATCGCGGGTTTGGATTTTTCTCGGTTCATTCAAATAATGATGCCAAACAATTAATGCCGCTCCGAGCGCGCCGCCGGCATCGCCTGCCGCCGGTTGGATCCAAATTTTCTTAAACGGCCCTTCTCTTAAAATCCGTCCGTTGGCGACACAGTTCAGGGCCACGCCGCCGCTTAACACTAAATTTTCTTCACCGGTGACCCGGTGGACATGCCGGGCAATCCGGAGCATCACCTCTTCAGTCACAACTTGAATAGATCTGGCCAAATCCATATCCTTTTGCCGAATTTGAGTTTCCTTCTTACGCGGCGGGCCGCCAAAAAGCCGGTCAAAGTGTTTGTTCGTCATGGTCAAACCGGTGCAGTAATTGAAATATTTCATATTGAGCTTGAAGGAGCCGTCTTCTTTCAAATCAATCAGCTCTTTGAGGATCAAATCCACATACTTGGGTTCGCCGTACGGCGCTAGGCCCATCACTTTGTACTCGGCAGAATTGACTTTAAAACCGGTGTAATAAGTAAACGCGGAATAAAGAAGTCCTAATGAATGCGGAAAGCGGATTTCTGAATCAAATTCAAATTTGTTTCCTTGGCCCCGGCCAAAGCTGGCCGTCGCCCATTCACCGACGCCATCGGCTGTAATAATTGCCGCGGATTCAAAGGGAGACGGAAAAAAAGCCGAAGCCGCGTGGGATTCATGATGCTGCGGATAAATCATTTTCCCTTCGTAATTCAGTTCCTTTTGAATGAGGTCCGGAATCCAGAGCCGTTGTTTAATCCAAAGCGGAATGGCCTTAATGAATGAATTGAAACCGAAAGGAGCATAAGCCAGATAAGTTTCGAGGATTCGTTCGAATTTAAGAAACGGTTTCTCATAAAAAGAGACGTAATTGATGTCTTCAACGCGGATTTTTCCTTCCTTCAGACAGAAATTGATCGCGTTTTTTGGAAAATCGAAATCGTGCTTTTTCCGGGTAAAGCGCTCTTCTTGCGCTGCGGCGACAATTTTTCCGTCTTGAACGAGGCAGGCGGCGGAATCGTGATAGTAACAGGAAATGCCCAGAATATTGACCATAGAAAGCGTAATTTAGCCGATTTTCTCCTCTGAATCAACCGAATTCGGACTTTGGCTGACCATGGGAACAAAACGGACGGGAATGATTTCTTTTTTGTCTAAACCGTGATTTGTCTTTATGATGAGCGTCAGTGTTTGCCGCGGAAAATTTCCGACCGGAATTACCATTCTTCCGCCTAATTTTAATTGTTCGACCAAGGCCTTTGGAATATCTTCAGGCGCTGCCGTAACGATAATGGCATCAAAGGGCGCTTCCTCAGGCCATCCCAAATTGCCGTCGCCGGTTTTAACTTGGATATTTGTGTAGCCCAATTTTTTCAATCTGACCCGCGCCCGATCTGCAAGCTTGGGAATGATCTCAATGGTATCCACTTCTTTCGCCAGTTCGGCGAGCACGGCGGCTTGATAGCCCGAACCGGTTCCGATTTCCAAAATCCGGTCCGTGGGTTTTGGCGCTAAAAGTTCAGTCATTAATGCAACAATGTACGGCTGAGAAATGCTCTGCGCTTCTCCGATCGGAAGCGGCTGATCAGCATAGGCCAGCATCTGAAGCTTGCGAGCAACAAATTCATGCCGCGCAACTTTATTCATAGCATCCAGAACGGATTTATCCTGAATGCCGCGCGCCGAAAGCTGGCTCACAACCATGCGTTCCCGCTCCTGAACAAAGTCCGCAGCCCAAAGAATGGCTAAACCGTTTGCGAGACACAGGAAAAAGAAGAATAAATAGCGCGTCAGTTTCATCATTGATTTAGGTTCACGGGTGATTCCGAAAACAACAGGAGCGAACTAGGCGAGGTGGTTCAAAAGCGATTGAACAACTTCTCCCATCTGCCTTCCATATTGATCATAAATAACATAATGATTAATGGCAAGCGCGATGATTAGAAGCCATCCCCATAATCTCTTCCGGTGAAACGCAACACCGATCAAAGAGCCGATCACAATAAAATAAACCAGTACTACACCGCCTTCCACCAAAGCTGTGACGCGGTATCTAAAAAGCAGCGTGGAAAGCCAAAGCGGAACGGTGCATAAAAACGAAACGAGTTCGGGAATTAAACCGTGCGTGGGCTGAAACGGCTGAGTCAGAATGACTAAAATGGCAAGGAGAGCACCGTCGATAGCGCCCTGCCTCATTTTCTGTTCCATGAATATTAAGATCGGCTAATTCGAAGAATTCTTAAATCAGGTCAGTTCTTGGCCAGGAGGGTTTTGAGTTCCTTCATGAAGTGGGAAATATCTTTAAATTGCCGGTAAACAGATGCAAAACGCACATAGGCGACTTGGTCTACTTTGGCCAGCTGTTCCATTACAAATTCACCGATGACGGAACTCGGCGCTTCCTTCTCATATTTTTCTTCCAGCATTTTTTCAAGTTCGACAACAATGGTTTCCTGAATTTCCGCCGGCACGGGCCTTTTCTCGCAAGCGCGGTGAATTCCGGCAAGCACTTTTTTCCGGTCGTAAATTTCTCGGCGCTGGTCCTTTTTAATCACAAAAAGCGGAACTTCTTCCACGCGCTCATAAGTCGTATAGCGGCGGTTGCATTTGGTGCACTCGCGCCGTCTCCGAATGACGCAACCCTCATTCGAAGCACGGGAATCGACTACTTTATCGTCCTCAGCCCTGCAGTAGGGGCATTTCATAATGTCTCCAAAAGTTCCGGATAAAGCGGAAAGCGCTTGGTCAGCGCTGTAATGCTCCGTCGCACCAGTTCCAAATTGGAATGGTCTTCGGGCGCTTTCAGCGCTTGATCAATCAATTTCGCAATTTCCACCATCTCCGCTTCCTTCATTCCGCGCGTCGTCACGGCCGGCGTTCCGATTCGAATGCCGGAAGCATTGAACGCGGTTTCTTGATCAAACGGAATCATATTTTTATTGACCGTGATTTTGACTTCGTCTAAATAAATCTGAACTTGTTTTCCGGTAAACCCTTTGGACTTCACGTCGACCAAAAATAAATGGTTGTCCGTTCCGCCGGAAACAATCCGGTAGCCGAGGCCCGCCATGGTTTCGGCAAATTTTTTGGCGTTGACTACCACTTGCTTCGCATAAACTTTGAATTCATCCGTCATGGCTTCCTTCAAAGCCACTGCCTTTGCCGCAACAATGTGCATGAGCGGACCGCCTTGAAGACCCGGAAACACGGCTGAATCGATTGCCTTGGCATATTTTTCTTTGCATAAAATAATCCCGGCGCGCGGACCGCGAAGCGTTTTATGCGTGGTCGTCGTCACAATGTCCGAATAAGGAACCGGAGACGGATGAACGCCGGCGGCAACCAAACCCGCAAAATGAGCCATATCCACCATGACGATGGCCCCTACTTTGTCCGCAATCTGTCTTCCCCGTTTGAAGTCAATAATTCTCGGATAAGCGGAAGCGCCGAGCAAAATCATTTTGGGTTTGTGTTCAAGAGCCAGACGTTCAAGCTCCTCATAATCAATGCGTTCGTCTTTCTGACTAACGCCGTATGGAATAATCGTAAAATATTTACCTGAAAAATTCATAGGATGGCCATGCGTTAAATGTCCCCCATGAGATAAATTCATGGCCAGAATTTTATCGCCCGGAGTCAGCGTCGCTAAAAAGACAGCCGTGTTGGCATTCGCACCGGAATGAGGTTGTACATTGGCGTGTTCGGCGCCAAACAGCTTTTTGGCGCGATCAATGGCAACTTGCTCAATCACATCGACATTTTCACAGCCGCCGTACCATCTTTTCTTGGGCAGACCTTCCGCGTATTTATTGGTCAGCACTGTGCCGGCAGCTTCCATCACGGCAAGCGAAGTGAAGTTCTCGCTCGCGATGAGTTCGAGATTGTCATTTTGCCTTCTAATTTCAGCTTGAATGGCCTGATAAATTTCCGGGTCAACATCTTTGAGAAAGCTGCGTTCCAATTTCACGGTTGTCATCCCCCATCACCTCGTTTAATTGTTTATTTTTTGTCCTCAATCGACTTAATTTTTTGAATGCGCCCTTCATGCCGGCCGCCTTCGAATTTAGCGCCAAGCCACTTGGCCGTAATTTTTTTTGCCAGATCGGCTGAAATGAAACCTGCCGGCAGAGCTAAAATGTTCGCGTTCGTATGCCGCATGGCAAGTTCGGCTTGTTCTTCTGAATGGCACAGGGCCGCCCGTACACCTTTCACTTTATTTGCCACAATTGAAACGCCGATGCCGGAATGACAAATCACAATTCCCCGCTGTGCTTTCCCGTTAGAAACTGCTTCGGCAGCTTTCTGCGCCAAATCCGGATAATCAACTGACTGATCCGAATTGGTGCCCAAGTCTTCCACTTGATAGCCTTTGGATTTCAAATATTGGACAATTTCATTCTTGAGCGCGACACCGCGGTGATCGTTAGCAATGACTAATTTTTCGCTCATGAGATGATCTGTGGCCACATGCTCAGCATTTTTTCTTTAATAGCGCGGTAACTCCGTTCATAAAAATCGATCGTCATTCCCACTGGATCCGGAATTCCGAGCACAACGATCCGCTCGCGCGCAGGCGGACACATCTCCGAGAGAAATCTTCTGTGTTCTTCTGACATTACTAAAATTAAATCGGCGCCCAAAACGTCTTCTTTTCTGCATAGATGTGTTTTGAAATCTTCAAATTCGATTTCGTCATTTTTTAGGGTTAGGATCGATTCCATCGCAGCGCTGTACCCGTCGCGCGCGCAAATTCCGCAAGAGCTGACTTCAATTTGTTCGGCCAGGCCCTTTTTCTGGAGTTCGTGTTCGAGCCAACCCTGCGCCATGGGAGAGCGGCAGGTGTTTCCGGTGCAAACCACGAGAATTTTTTTCCGCGGAAAACGGCCGTATTTAATTTTTTCAATGGCTTGATCCACGCGGTCTGCATACAGACCTCTTCTTAAAACCACCGGCGGATTCGAAACCGTGTCCACAATCGTTGAGTCCTGTCCCAATTCGCAGACCCCTCCGTCAATCACAATATCAATATCGCTTGGAAAAGTCCGGAGCACTTCCTCTGCCGTGGTCGGTGATTTCTCGCCGTGAATATTGGCGCTCGTCGCAACAATCGGGTCTTCGCACAAATTGATCATTCGAATTGCAATTTCATTTTTGGGAAACCTCAAGCCAATCTTTTCTTCCCGGCGGTTCAGCGCTAAAAATGTGACCGGTCCCGGCCAGAATTGATTCATGAGATACCGGAGAACTCTGCCTTGAATGACATCGAGCCGCTCAAGCATTCCAAAATTGGCAACGTGATACGTAAAAGGCTGGTCTTCCGGCCGCTGCTTGAGTTCATGAAGACGCGTAAGCGCTTTCGGATGAGCGGTCGATGCGGCAAGCCCATAAACCGTTTCGGTCGGAAAAGCGACAACTTTTCCTTGGGCCAGCTGGGTCGCAATTTCACGCAACCGGACGGGATCAGGCCGTTTTGGATCGAGTTTAATGATGGTGGTTTTCATTGGAAATTCAGAATCCGATCGATTTATTCTTCTCCAACTTCTTATTTTTTTCAACTACTGAATTGGCCAGCTTTTCTTTATGCTTCTCAAGTTTCGATTGAAGGTCTTTTGAACTGACGGCCAAAATTTGGGCGGCCAAAATTCCGGCGTTTGCCGCACCGGCTTTGCCGATCGCCACAGTTGCAACGGGAATGCCGCTCGGCATTTGAACCGTCGCTAAAAGCGAATCCAACCCTTTCAATGAAGAAGAATCAATTGGAACGCCGATCACAGGAACAATAGTGTGCGCTGCAACAACACCGGCCAAATGGGCCGCGCCGCCCGCTCCGGCAATAATGACTTTGATTCCGCGCGAATTGACTTCGCTGCAAAATTGAGTGACTAAATGAGGGCTTCTGTGGGCGGAAAGAACTTTTATTTCGTGCGCGATTCCAAAATCGGTGAGCTGCTTCGCCGCTTCATTCATAATTTCCAAATCACTATCACTTCCCATCACAATTGAGACAATCGGTTTTTCCATTATCGTACCTCGCTCCGTTCTAACACGCGTTTACCAATGTCTTTGCGGTAAAATCCGCCTTGAAATGAAATTTTTTCAACGTCTTGATACGCCAGATCCCGCGCTTCTTTAAAACTATTTCCCAAAGCGGAAACGGCCAGCACTCTGCCGCCGCTGGTTGTAATTTTACCGGAAGGCTCTTTCATGGTTCCGGCATGAAACACGATTGAATTTTTTACCTGGTCGAGTCCTGTAATTTCATAACCGCTTTGATACGTGCCGGGATAACCGCCCGAAGCCATGACGACGCTGACGCAAGCGCGAGAGTCCCATTCCAAAGTCTGGGTCTTCAATTTTCCGGACGCAATTTCATACATCGCTGGAATTAAATCGGTTTTCAGCCGCGGTAGAATCGCTTGAGTTTCCGGATCGCCGAAACGGACATTAAATTCCAAAACCTGCGGCCCGGATGCCGTCATCATAATTCCGACGTAAAGTAAACCCCGGTAAATAATTTTTTTGCGTTTGAGTTCTTGAATCACGGGTCGCGCCGTTTTATCAATGATATCATTTAGTTCCTTGTCCGAAACAATGGGACACGGTGAATAAGCGCCCATTCCGCCGGTATTCGGGCCTTGGTCATCATCAAAGGCGCGCTTATGGTCTTGAGAACTCGCAAGCGGGAGAATCCGCTCTCCGTCCGTCAGCAATAAAATCGAAAGCTCATCCCCTTTGAAAAATTCTTCGATCACGACAAGTTTTCCCGAATCACCGAACAAACGGTTTTGAATCATTTGATTGACGACCTGAACGCCTTCTTCGGCGGAGTTGGCAATTAAAACGCCTTTTCCGCTGGCAAGGCCGTCGGCCTTAATTACAAAGGGCGGTTCCCGGTCAATAATGAAACGCTTGGCTTCATTCACATTATCAAAAATCTGAAACGCAGCGGTCGGGACTCCGGCGTCTGACATAATTTTTTTAGAAAACGCTTTGCTGCCTTCAAGCTGTGCGGCTTCAGCCGAGGGACCAAAAATTTTAAGCCCGGCTTTTTCAAATTCATCGACAATCCCGCGCACCAGCGGAAGTTCGGGGCCGACAATCGTCAGGTCAATTTTTTGCTCCAGTGCAAACTCTCTTAAATCTTCAATTTGGTCCACCGCAATACTGACGCATTCGGCCTGCTTTTCAACGCCGGCGTTGCCGGGAGCGGTGTAAATTTTATGGACCAAAGGACTTTGTGCGATTTTCCAAATGAGCGCGTGTTCCCTGCCTCCGCCGCCAATCACAAGTACTTTCATTGAATCGTAACTCCGTTTCCTTTTTTAATGGTTCCGATAATGTATGAATTCAATTTATGCTTTTTAAGAATATTTTGAGTCGCTGAAATATCAGTCCGGTCTAAAACCAAAACCAAACCAATGCCCATGTTAAACGTATGGAACATTTGGTTCTCTGAATAATTCGCGCGCTGCTGAACTTCAAAAAATAATTTCTTAATCGGCCAGCTTTTAACCACCTGAGCGGCAAGTCCCTTTGGAATTACGCGCGGTAAATTGTCGTAAAATCCGCCGCCGGTAATATTGGCGATTGCATGAACTGAAACTTTTTTCACCACATCTAAAACCGGCTTCACATAAATTTTGGTCGGGGTTAAAAGTTCCCGGCCGATTTTTCCCGAAAGTTCATTTTTGGTGAACACTTTCCGGAGCAGCGAATAACCGTTGCTGTGAAAACCCGAAGATTCGATTCCTAAAAGCACGTCGCCGGATTTAACATGGCGACCGTCAATCACTTTGGATTGCTCGACAAATCCGACCGCGAAGCCGGCAATGTCATATTTGGAATCGTCGTAGAAATCCGGCATAATCGCCGTTTCCCCGCCGATCAAAGAACATTCCGCTTCCAGACAAGCCTTTGAAATGCTCCGAATGACTTCGATCGTCTTTTTTTTGTCAAACTTTCCGGAAGCAAAGTAATCCAGGAAAAATGCCGGTTTGGCACCGCACGTAATCAGATCATTGACGCACATGGCCACCAAATCAAAGCCGATGGTGTCATGTTTATCCAGAATCCGGGCCAAATCCAGTTTGGTTCCGACCCCGTCCGTCGTCGCAACCACGAGCGGATGTTTCAGATTTAATTTCTTAATGTCAAAAAGAGCCGCAAAACCGCCGAAGCGCGTGTTTTGATTCTTCTGAGTCGACTTCGCCAGCGCACCCAAGGCGCGGTTGTAAGAGCGGTCCCCTTTTAAATGCGGAACGCCCGCGTAAGCCGTTAACATTTGCGTTCCAGCTTAAACTTATCCATTTCATCCGTGATTTTTGTCGGATAATTGCCGGTAAAACATGCGGTGCAATAATTTTCTTTCGGAAAAGAAACGGCACTGAGCAAACCTTCTTCGCTCAAATAACCGAGACTGTCGACATTCAGATATTCTTTGATTTGATCGAGTGTTTTGTTGCATGCGATCAATTCCTGCTTCGAAGGAAAATCAATTCCGTAATAGCACGGTGAAATATGCGGCGGGCAACTGATTCTCATGTGCACTTCTTTAGCGCCGGCTCTTCGCAGCAAGGATACGCGCGATTTTGACGTGTTGCCGCGCACAATTGAATCATCAATCACGACCACCCGGTTTCCCTCAATCACTTCCCGGATCGGATTGAGTTTGATTTGAACTTTAAACGTCCTCATTTCCTGAGTGGGATTGATAAAGGTGCGGCCAATATAGTGATTGCGCGTAAATCCCTGCGCGAGCGGAATACCCGATTCCCTTGCGTAACCGCTTGCCGCATAATTTCCGGAATCCGGAACCGGAACAACAATATCGGCTTTGGCCGGCTGTTCTTTGGCCAAAATTTTTCCGAGCCGTTCGCGGACAATGGCCACATTTTCCCCGAAAATTTTTGAATCGGGCCTCGCGAAATAAACGTGTTCAAAAATGCACTGTGAAATCCGGTTGGGCTTTCCTTTAAACGGATAAAAACTTCTCAGGCCCTTGCTATTAATGATCACGACTTCGCCCGGCTCAATTTCGCGGACGAATTCGGCATTGATTAAATCAAATGCGCAAGTCTCAGAAGCAATCACATAAGCAGAATCCAATTTCCCGAGGCAAAGCGGCCGAAATCCGTTTGGATCGCGCAGGCCGACGAGTTCCGTTTCAGTTAAAAGTGTCATCGAATAGGCGCCCTGAACTCGTTCAAGTGCGCCGAGTACGCTTTCTTCGGTATTTTTATATTTTGGCCGCGCCATTAAATGAACGAAAATTTCAGAATCGGTCGTGCTTCCGAAAATGGAACCATAGGCTTCGAGTTCTGCACGAAGAATGTGAGCGTTCGTTAAATTACCGTTGTGCGCAAGCGCCACACCGCCTCTGGAATAATCCACCATATAAGGTTGCGCATTCAAAAGCGAAGAAGATCCGGTTGTTGAATAACGGACGTGCCCGATCGCCGCATTTCCCTGCAGCCGCTCTAATGTGCTCTTTGAAAAATTGTCTCCGACCAGACCCATGGCTTTGTGAATGTACATTTGCCGTCCGTCACTGGTCACAATGCCGGCGCTTTCTTCGCCCCGGTGCTGAAGCGCAAAGAGTCCGAGATAGGTCAGTTCCGAAGCTTTCGGATGGCCGAAAACCCCAAATACACCGCAATGATCTTTTACGCCTTCTCCGCCCACGTTTTCATCCTTCTTGGTATGGCTTCATAATAAGTTTTCTCGATGTCTTTGGAGGACACGTGAATCAAGGAACCGATTTTCAGTCCTTCTTTTTCCACTTGCCCGATTTTAAACACCGGAACATTCAATTTTTCCGCTTCCGCTTCGAACTTCAATTCATTTTTCGGATTGAGGCTCACCAAAACGCGCGATTGGCTTTCGCCGAAAAGGAGCGCGTCTTTTCTAATCCCCTCACCCTTCCCTCTCCCCTGAGGGGTGAGGGGTAATTCCACTTTCGCGCCGAGCGGATGATTTCTTTTTCCAAGCAAACATTCGCTGATTGCAACCGCAAATCCGCCGTCTGAAAGATCGTGTGCGGAATTTAAAAGCCGGTCTTTGGCGGAACTGATCAATAATTGTTGAAGGGCTGATTCTTTTTTCAGGTTCAACTTCGGCGGCAAACCAACCCGGAGTCCGTGTTCGGCCAACAAGTATTGGCTTCCGCCCAGTTCATCATAAGTTTCGCCAATTAAATAAATCGTATCGCCCGTGTTTTGAAAAAACGACGGGACCCGGTTTTCGATATCATCCAGAATCCCAACCATTCCAATCGTCGGGGTCGGATAAATGGCCCCTTTCGGACTTTCATTATAGAAACTCACATTGCCGCCGGTCACCGGAGTTCCAAATGCACGGCAGGCTTCAGAAATTCCGTCCACAGCCTTACGGAATTGCCAGAAAATTTCGGGCTTCATGGGATTGCCAAAATTCAGACAGTTGGAAATCGCAAGCGGTTTTGCGCCGGAACAAGCAACATTGCGCGCGGATTCAGCTACGGTTATTTTACCGCCTTCAAAAGGATCGAGATAGCAATATAGTGCGTTGCAATCGACTGAAATGGCAATTGCCTTCTTTGTTCCTTTGATTCGCGCAAGTGCAGCATCGTGGCCCGGCAAAAAAACGGTGTCCGTCCGGACCATGTGATCATATTGTTCATAGATCCAGCTTTTGGACGCGATGGTTGGCTGATCCAAAAGTTTTAACAGGATTTCATTATAATGGCTTGGTTCTTTAATCGTTTTGAAATCAAATGCGCGGGTTTTCCTTAAATAATCCGGCTCTTTCATTTCACGCTGATAAACCGGCGCTTCATCCGTCAGCGCCTTTGCCGGAATTTGCGCGACCAATTTTCCGTTTTCCAAAATATTCATGTCGCGGCCGTCTTTAACTTCACCGAGCTTGACGGAATGAAGGTCCCATTTCTTAAAAATATCTTCTACAATTTTTTCTTTTCCCTTTTTCACAATGATCAGCATGCGTTCCTGAGATTCCGACAGCATAATTTCATACGGAATCATTCCGGTTTCGCGCTTCGGAACTTTCGCCAGATCAATTTCAATTCCGGCATTTCCGCGCGCCGCGGTTTCACATGTGGAGCACGTGAGTCCGGCTGCGCCCATATCCTGCATCCCGACAATGGCGTCTGTTTTGGCGAGTTCAAGACAGGCTTCCAGCAAAAGTTTTTCCATAAAGGGATCACCGACTTGAACCGCGGGACGGTCTTCTTGGGATTCCTCAGTCAGTTCACGTGACGCAAACGCCGCACCGCCGAGTCCGTCGCGACCCGTTGTGGAACCAACATAGTAAACCGAATTTCCGGCGCCTTTGGCGCTTCCCTTCCCCAAATCTTCGTGCTTCATAATTCCGAGACAGAATGCATTCACAAGCGGATTATCTTCATAGGAATCATCAAAATAAATTTCGCCGCCGATGGTGGGAATTCCGATGCAATTTCCGTAATGGGCGATTCCGGCGACAACGCCTTTCAAATAATTTTTATTCTGAGTTTTATCGAGTGAGCCGAAGCGGAGTGAATTCATCGACAGAATCGGACGCGCACCCATTGTGAAAATGTCGCGGATGATTCCACCGACGCCGGTGGCCGCACCTTGAAACGGCTCGATTGCGGAAGGATGATTGTGACTTTCGATTTTGAAACAAATCGCAAGACCGTCGCCGATATCCACAACTCCGGCATTTTCTTCGCCGGCTTTGACGAGCAGGTTGCTTCCTTCGCGCGGAAACAATTTAAGAACGGGCCGTGAATTTTTGTAGGAGCAGTGTTCGCTCCACATCACAGAAAAAATTCCGAGTTCGGTAAAATTCGGCTCGCGGCCTAAAATCTCAGAGATACGCTTGTATTCTTCTTCTGTAATCCCGTGAGAAGCAATTAAATCTTGTGTAATTTTCGGGTCTTCCAAGGCCACGCTCATTTCATGCTCGCTAAAATCGATTCCCAAATTCCCCGTCCGTCATAAGAACCCAGCACATCCTCACTCGCCCGCTCGGGGTGCGGCATCATGCCCAATACATTTCCCTTCCGGTTCGTAATGCCGGCAATGTGGCTGAGCGATCCGTTCGGGTTAAACGAATCACCAAGGTCGCCTTTCTCAGATGCGTAACGAAATACAATTTGTTTATTTTCTTCCAGATCTTCCAAAGTCCGCTCATCGCAAAAATAATTTCCTTCACCATGCGCAATCGGAATATTTAAGGTTTCGCCTTGTTGAAGCCTGTTCGTAAACTTCGTACTGTTGTTTTCCGTTCGGATGTGGACGTGTTTGCAAATAAATTTGAGCGAACGGTTCCGGAGCATTGCTCCCGGCAGAAGTCCGACTTCGAGCAAAATCTGAAAACCGTTACAGATTCCGATCACGGCTTTTCCCCGGTCGGCATGTTCCTTTACGGCCTTCATGATGGGGGAAAACCGGGCAATCGCACCGGTCCTGAGATAGTCACCGTAACTAAAACCGCCGGGCAGAACGACGAGGTCAACATCGGGTAAGGCTGTCTCTTTGTGCCAAACGTACTGGACATTTGTTTTCATTACATCATTTAATACATGCCAGCAGTCCTGATCACAGTTGGAGCCGGGAAAAACAACGACACAAGCTTTCATTTCACCTCTTCAAGCTGAAACGTATATTCTTCAATGACCGGATTAATGAGCAATTGATCGCACATCGTTTTTACATCAGATTCGGCCTTTTGCCGGTCTTTGGAATTCACAGTAAGAACGAAATGCTTGCCGACCCTCATGTGTTCCACATTTTTGAATCCGATTGAATGAAGCGCTTCCAAAACAGTCTGGCCTTGCGGATCCAGCACAGATTTTTTTAACGTCACATCAATTTTTGCTTTATACATTAGCCGATTTTCTTTCCGGTTAAGCGTTCATAAATTTCGCGGTACGAGGCGCTTGTTTTTTCCACAATCGCTTCAGGAAGTTCGGGTGCCGGCGGTTTTTGGTTCCATTTAATGTCGAGCAAATAATTCCGGACGATTTGTTTGTCGTAGCTCGGTTGATCATGGCCTGGTTCATAAACATTTTTAGGCCAAAAACGCGAGCTATCCGGCGTCAGCACTTCGTCGATCAAAATAATTTCATCGCGGTAAATACCGAATTCAAATTTTGTATCGGCCATCAAAATTCCTTTAGTGGCCGCATAATCAGCTCCTTTTTCATAAAGATCGATCGAGAGCTGACGCAGTTCCTCGGCATGTTTTTTGCCGACAATTTTGGCCGCTTCTTCAAAGGAAATATTTTCATCATGGCCCGATTCGGCTTTCGTCGCAGGCGTAAAAATCGGCTTCGGAAGTTTGTCGCATTGCAAGAGGCCGGTCGGAAGTTTGTGACCGCAGACCATTCCGTTTTTCTGATAATCTTTCCAGCCGCTTCCGGTAATATAACCGCGTACGACGCACTCCACTAAAAATGGCTTTGCTCTTTTCACAAGCATGGAGCGACCTTCCAGGTATTCGCCGAATTCACTCGTCACATTTTTCGGGAGGCCCATTTCCTGAATTTTGTCCGAAATCAAATGGTTCGGAACAATGTCTTTGAAAAAATCAAACCAAAACGAAGAAATCTGGGTGAGCACTTGGCCTTTAAACGGAATCGGATTCGGAAGCACATAATCAAATGCACTCAGCCGGTCTGATGCCACAATCAATAATTCGTCATAACTGACTTCGTAAATGTCGCGAACCTTTCCTCGGGCGATCAGTTTCAATGGTAAATTAGATTCCCAAAGTGTTTTTATTTTTGTCATCGTCATGGCCTATCCTTTATTTATCAATTTTGACGCGTTTAAAAATGTCATCGACGTGCTTAGTGTGATAATCGTAATTAAAAACCGAATCAATTTCCTTTTTGCTCAAGTGTTTTGATATTTGCGGATCTTTTAAGACCGCTTCGCGCAAGGTAATTCCATTGTCCCAAACTTGCTTGGCCGCATTCTGGACCAGCTTATAGCCGGCTTCGCGGGTCAGGCCCTTTTTAATCAATCCCAATAACAGGCCTTGGGAAAATACCATTCCGCGGCTGCTTTCGAGGTTCTTAATCATGCGGTCTTTGTGAATTTTGAGATTCTTAATGACCGTGACCATTGTTGCCAGCATGTAATCGAGAAGAATTGTGCTATCCGGAAAAATAACGCGCTCCACCGATGAATGCGTAATATCCCGTTCGTGCCAAAGCGCAATATTTTCCAGCGCAGCAATTGCATTGCCGCGCAAAATTCGGGATAAACCGGCAACTCGTTCGCTCGAAATTGGATTTCGCTTGTGCGGCATGGCCGAAGATCCCTTCTGCCCTTCACCGAAGGATTCTTCCACTTCCAGCGTTTCGGTTTTCTGAAGATTTCTGAACTCGGTTGCCAATTTTTCAAGCGAACCGCCGATGATCGCAATTGTTGTCAGATATTCTGCGTGCCGGTCGCGCTGAATCACTTGGGTTGAAATCGGAGCCGGCTTAAGGCCGAGTTTTTTGCAGGTGTAGGCTTCAACTTCGGGAGAAACGTTCGCAAAGGTTCCGACAGCGCCTGAAATTTTTCCGAATGCCACACTTTCTGCTGCGCGTTCGAAACGTTCTAAATTGCGTTCAAACTCCGCATAAAAAAGCGCGGCCTTGAGGCCAAACGTAATCGGTTCTGCGTGAACACCGTGACTGCGCCCAACCATAATGGTGAATTTATGTTCGTTGGCTTTTTTCTTAAGGGCCTTGAGCAGCTCCTTAATGTCCTGCTTAATAATTTCAGAGGCTTCCTTGAGTTGGAGTGCCAACGCGGTATCTAAGATATCTGAGGTAGTAAGACCGAAATGAACATATCTCCCATCGGGGCCGACATGTTCAGCGAGATTGGTTAAGAATGCAATTACGTCATGTTGAACGGTGGATTCAATTTCCTTAACGCGGGAAAGATTGAATTTGGCTTTCGCGCGAACTTTCGCGGGAATATTTTGGGGAATATATTTATAGTGGGCCAGGGCTTCAAGTGCCGCTAATTCGACTTCAAGCCATTTGGAAAGCTTATTTTCTTCTGTCCAAATCCGCCCCATCTCTGGGAGCGTGTATCGATCTATCATAATTCCTATTAATAAGAGTTGGTAGCGCTAAGGGGATTTGAACCCCTGTTTTCAGAATGAGAATCTGACGTCCTAGACCAACCTAGACGATAGCGCCAAACAGACAACAGCGCTTAGGCAAACAGACCCCACCCTGTCAACTGATTAAACTTATTAAGCTGCATTTATTTCGGTGGGTAGAGCGGTAAACTAACACGGAGAGTATACAAGTTATAGTAGGTTACGTCAAATAAAATGAGGCCTCTTGTGGTTATTCGTTTTTATCTTATCGGCCTAACTGGCGGGCGATATCACGTTGCTCACTTTTCAGATCATCGACATTGTTTTCCAAGCTATCAACGCTTCTTTTTAAATTATTCACCGATTGGCTCGTATAACCAAAATCCGTTTTTTGTTGATCTACTGTGGACGATAGTCGGTCGATTTGGCGCTGCAAATTCCGAATAGACCGTTCAATTTCAAAGAGTCTTTGTTCGGTGCTTTGCGGCTGAACATTTTGCGCCTGCATCGCTAATTCATCTTCTTTCAACTGCTGCTGTTCCTGCACAGATAAGTTTTGCGAATCCGGCTGAGCAAATAAAATGGGAGTTTGGACAGTGAAGAATGTGAGCAATAAAATGAATCTAAACATAACGCCTCCTTAAGCCCGGGGGTGAAACTTGCTATGGATAGATTTTAAATGATCTCGGGACACATGGGTATAAATTTGTGTTGTCGCGATATCCGCATGGCCCAGAAGCTCCTGAACGATTCTGAGATCTGCGCCCCCTTCTAACAAGTGTGTCGCAAAAGAATGGCGGAAGGTGTGAGGCGTAATTTTCTTTTTAATTCCGGCTTTTCGTGCGTAGGCCTTGACCAGTTGCCAAACAGCTTGCCGGCTAAGCCGTTCTTTTGCTTTTCTTGAACCCAGAAAAAGAATCTCCGATTTATTGGTCGAGAGGCGCACCTTGTTCAGATAACGCTCAATCGCCTCTTTGGCACTTCGGCCGACCAGAACGATCCTTTCTTTACCGCCTTTTCCGAAACATTTTAAAAATCCGGAATCTAAATTTAAATCCGTCAATTTTAAATTCACCAATTCAGACACCCGGACTCCGGTCGCGTACAGTAACTCCAAAATGGCGCGGTCGCGGATTCCAATTTCTGATTTTAAATTCGGAACGCTCAAAATGGTAAGCATTTCCTTTTGCGTCAAAAAAGTCGGCAGGCGCTTCCAAAGCTTCGGTGAATCCAAAACGCTCGTGATGTCTTCTTTCAGCTGTCCTTCTTTCAACAAAAACCGGTGCAGCAGTTTTACCGCCACCAAAGCCCTTGCAATCGAAGAAGCTTCTTGTTTGCGTTCTTTTTCATAAAATAGGAATTGATTGATGTGGGTCCGGTTCACTTTGGAAAGATCGTTTATTTTTTTGTTGTTGAGGAAGGAAATATATTTTTTTAAATCGGTCTCGTAAGCGAGAAGGCTGTTTTTGGCAAGCCCCTTCTCTACTGAGGCATAATTGATAAACTCACTGACTGAACCAGCTAAAGTAATGGTCATGGCGTGTACCGATATATTATCGGCACTTGCGCTCATTCCACTAAAGGGAGGGGTAAATTATTGAGAAGCTTTACCAACCAGCTTGGCGAACTCTTCTTCTTTCAAAATGGTGATTCCGAGCTTCTTGGCCTTGTCATACTTAGAGCCAGGATCTTCACCCAAAACGAGAAAGTCTGTTTTTTTGCTCACGCTGCCAGTAGCAAATCCGCCGAAACGGCGGATCAATTGTTCAGCTTCTGGACGGCTGAATTTTTTAAGCGTCCCGGTGATCACAAACGTCTTTCCGCTAAAGGGCGTGCCCGATTTCTTTGCTTCAACAAGGTTGAACTTCACACCAGCTTTTTTCAGTTTATCAAGGATTCGCTGATTTGCGGATTGTTTGAAAAAATCAACGATCGATTCAGCCGTCGTCGGCCCGATTTCGCGGATGCTTAGCAAATCTTCCTGCGTTGTTTCTGCCAGTTTGTCCAAACTCCTAAAGCGGTCCGCCAAAAGCTGGGCCGAATGTTCTCCGACATTCTCAACTCCCAGGCCAAAAATGAGCCGGTACAAATCTCTGGATTTACTGGCTTCGATTCCCTCAAATAAATTTTCCGCTGATTTTTGGCCCATACGTTCCAAATCCGCCACGACATCTGATTTCAAAGAATAAATGTCGGCCAAATTTTTGACTAATTCTTTTTCGACAAGCTGCTCAATCAAGGCTTCACCCAATCCTTCGATGTCCATCGCGTCCCGCATCGCATAATGTTTAATGCTTCGTTTGATCTGCGCAGGACACGCTAAGCTCATACACCGAACCGCCACTTCCCCTTCTACGCGATGAACTTTAGAACCGCAAACGGGACACTTGTCCGGAAATTCAAATTTTCTGAGATTTTTGGTGCGTTTTTTTGTGTTTATGGAAATTACTTTTGGAATAATTTCACCGCTTTTTTCAACAATAACATAATCTCCTACGCGGACATCGAGCCGCTCAATTTCATCTTGATTGTGAAGACTCGCGCGGGAAACAGTCGTGCCCGAAAGTCGAACCGGTTTCAGCATTGCCACTGGCGTTAAGACGCCCGTTCGGCCAACGCTGATCAGAATGTCTTCCAAGAGGGTTTCCGCCTGTTCGGCCGGATACTTATACGCAATCATCCACCGCGGCGATTTACTTGTAAAACCCAATTGCTCACGGTCATCGAATGAATTCACCTTTACCACCAGGCCGTCAATATCGTAATCCAAATCGTTTCTCAATTTCTCAAAGGATTCGGCGTATTGGATGACTTCTTCGATATTTTTCGCCTGTTTCGTATGCTTAATCATTTTAAAACCTGCGGATTTTAAGAATTCAAAAAGTTCTGACTGGGTTTCAAATTTGTGTCCTTTTACAGTTCCCACACCGTGAATAAAAATACTGAGTTCACGGCGCGCAACCAAGCGCGGATCCAGCAATTTAAGCGTTCCGGCGCAGGCATTTCTAGGGTTTTGAAACAACTCCTCACCCAGCTTTTCCTTTTGTTTGTTTAATTTCTCAAAACTCACATGAGGCAGATAAACTTCACCGCGAACTTCAAGGGATTCCGGAATTTTGCCTTTCAATTTAGAACCGGGCCTTGGAATGCTGAGCGGAATATCCCGGATCGTTTTGAGATTTTCCGTCACATCATCTCCGAACCGGCCGTCACCGCGGGTGGCGCCCAAAGAGAAAACGCCGTTTTTGTAGATCAGTGAAATGGAAACGCCGTCTACTTTTTCTTCAATAAAATAATCGACGTTTGTCCGGCCTAAGCCGCGTTTAACACGTTGATCGAATTCGCGCAGTTCATCATAAGAGTACGTATTGTCCATACTCAACATGGGAATGGTATGAGCGACGGTTTTGAATTCCTTAAGCGGTGCTCCCCCGACACGCTGAGACGGAGAGTCCGGCGTTTTAAATTCCGGGAATTGATTTTCGAGATCAATTAAGTCCTTCATCATCCGGTCAAATTCTTGATCGCTGATGACAGGCTTGGCGGCTTCGTAATATTTTTGATTATGGAAATCGATTTCCTTACGGAGTTTTTCGATCTTCGATTTGGCTTCTGTCTTGGTCATAGTAAACGGTCGGCAAGAAAAGCCGGCAGGCCGGCTTTTCTGATTTTATTCGCGGCTTTGTTGTTGTCGTAATCGAGCCGTACGATTTCCAGTGTCAGCTCATCCGAATCAAACAAGGCAAAACTGAGTTTCGGATTTCGGTCCCGCGGCTGTCCGACGCTTCCGGGGTTAATCAAATAGTGTTCATTCTTCTCAAGCTGATATTGTCCGGCGGGCAAATAGCGGCTTTCTTTTGATTTTCGTGCAAAAAGAGTCGGCACGTGCGTATGGCCAAAAAAACCGAAACGGGTTTCTAATTTCATAAAAGACGGCTCGGCATCGTCAAATCGAAACAGATAATGATATTCATCAGGGTCATGAATGCTCGAATGTGACCAAGTCACATTCTCCTTTTTATTAATCACAATGGGCGAGAACTTTCTAATTTGGCGCTTCTCTTCCGGTTTCAGCTGTTTGCCTGTCCATTCGATAGCAGCGCGGGCCCAATCATTAAAATAGGTTCGCAGTCCCATATTTTCAATCGCCTCATCATGATTTCCCATCACTACTTCTTCGGCTTTCTCTTGTACCTTTTTTAAACATTCCGACGGATTCGCGCCGTAACCGACCACGTCGCCGAGACAAATGATCTGATCAATATTGCGTTTTTCAATCTCCCCAAGGGCTGTATCCAGCGCTTCTAGATTGGAGTGGACGTCTGAGATAACGGCGTATTTCATGGGCTATTTTAACATGTTCCGCAAAAAAACTATTGACGAAACAGGTAAGTTATGATAATTAATCAATTAATGTTTGATTAAAATATAATATCAAGGAGAGCCAATGAAACGCATTGTATTTGTCCTCATTTTGGCGCTCATCCCCGCTACAGCGCATGCTATGACCTTAATGGACGTCTTGACCTTTTCAACCCCGGTGTCCGTTATTGATACGCAATCCGGAAACCAGGTCAATTACGCGTATTTCCATGATTTTGAAGAGTTAACGACCAGTGGGCTAAACTTATTGTCCGGAACGTTCTCACTCACCCATTTGGGTAATTCCAATACCCTGCCTACCGGTGAAGTGTGGAGTGTTCTGACGGGAAACGGGACTTTAATCGGAAATTTAAGCGCGAGTGAATCCAAAAAAGTTACCGACAGCTGGATTCTTTCACAAGACGTGTTGAACGAAATTACCGCTGAAGCTTTGTGGAAATTGAAAATAGGATTATCTGAATTGACTTCGTTTAATAACGAGAAGCTGGATTTGTACCGAACAGAGCTTAAAATCAACTATGAAGAACGCCCAAAAACAACGATTGAAATTCCCATAAACACGCCGGCAACTCCGGAGCCGTCCGGTTTCATATTGTTTCTAACAGGAATAAGTCTCGCTGCGTTAAGACGAGCGGCCGTTGGACAATCCTAAGTTCTGGTAAATCTTTTCAGTCGCGTGGGATTTATTGAGGGTATAGAAATGAATGCCCGAAACACCCTGTTTGAGAAGTTCCCGGCATTGTTCGCTTGCGAATTCAATTCCGAATTTTTCAACTGAAGCATTGTCTTCCCCGAACTTATCCATCGCATCGCCTAATTTTTTTGGAATGCTGGCTCCGCACATGGAAGAAATCCGTTTAATTTGCGGCCCGTTTGCGACCGGCATAATTCCGGGAACAATCGGAATCTTGATTCCAATTTTCCGGGCGCGTTCTAAAAAGTCAAAAAAATCGCGGTTGTCGAAAAACAATTGGGTAATCACAATATCGGCGCCCTCGTCCACCTTTTCCTTCAAATGCTTCAGGTCTTGCGTTTTATCGGGACATTCTTGATGCCCTTCGGGATATCCCGCCACAGCCAGCGAAAATGCCTTTGAAAATTTGGGGTGCTTGCGGATGAAATGCACGAGTTCAGATCCATATCTTAAACCGTTCGGTACCGGCTTGAATTCCGTCTCCCCTTTGGGCGGATCTCCGCGCAACGCAACAATATTCTCAATTCCTTCATTTTGAATTTGATCCAGAATCAATTCCATTTCACTGCGGTTATGGCCCACGCACGTCAGATGGTGCGCAGCTTCAAGCTTTCCTTCTTTCTTAATTCGGGAAACGATTCTAAGCGTATTATCGCGCGTCGTACCCATTGCCCCATAAGTCACGGAGCAGAATGAAGGTTTTAGCTTTTTGAGCTGAGCAATCGTTTCAAATAGCCTCGCTTCCCCTTCTTCGTTTTTGGGCGGAAAAAATTCGAAGGAAAATGTCTGTTTTTGTCGGTGATAAAGTTCGGCAATTTTCATATCAATGAAGGATCATAATCAACTTGGCCGGTGGAATTCAATGATTTTATTTTTCGCCGCACCACCGCGTAATAATGAAAAAAATGATTTGGGCACGTTAAAATATTCACTGAGCAAATGAATGACGGCTTGATTGGCTTTTCCATCCGTAGGCGGTGATTTGACCTGGACTTTAAAATGTGACTCATCTTGTTTCTCGACCCGATTCGCTTTTGCATTCGGTTTCACCTGAATATAAAGCTTCATTTTAGTGGCCCAAATGATACGGCATTTTGCGGTGAATTGTTAGCGCCCGGTAAATTTGCTCACTCGCCACCGCCGCCGCAAGCTCATGAGGATAAGTAAGGGGCCCAAAACTCCATTTGAAATCCGGCTTAAGCGCCAGAATTTCTTCATCAGAAAAACCGTCCGGTCCGCCGATCCAAATTTCCAGCTGGCGGCTTCCACGATCCATTAACGTTTGAATTTGATTTGCCAAAGTATCTGACGAAACTGGCTTCCCCCGCAGATCACAGATCCAGCGGAAAACGCCGGATAACTTTTTGGTTTCTTTGTGCATTCCGATAATTTCGCACGGAATATATTTAGAAATGCGGTCTGTGTATTCTTTAAAGAGTGCGCCGGCCGGCAGAATTTTAAACCCTTTGCTGGGCGAAGTCCCAGCTTTGAGCCATGCCAAGCGAAACTGAACCAGCATCATCGTGAAATCAGGGACTTAAACCGGGGATCGTTGTGAAGTGAGCGTAAATCAGAATCTTTACGCATGTAATCTAAATCTTGATAACCAAGCTTGATCGCATGTTTGAGAACGATCAAAGCTTCTTCTTTTTCTCCGACAAGCGCAAAACTGCAGGCCAAATTATAATGAATCATTGGATCTAATTTGCGGAGCCGGGCCAATTTTTTGTCGATCTTAAGCCCTTCCTGATACATTCGTTTGCGGGTATAGACTTCGGCGAGGGGAATAAGACCGTCGACAAAATTGGGATTGTCTTTGACGAGCCGTTCGAAAAAATAAAGTTCAAAATCAGATCCGTTTTCTTTCACGGACAGTATTATAAGCATAACGCCGTTCAAATTCTACGCTCTTTAATCCCAAAAAATACGTCCTATGAGTAACCGCGAATAAAATAAAGAAGGGAGTGGATCTGGAGAACGAGGATTTCTGGCTGAACAAGCAAAAAAATACGGCCAATCGTTTACCTGAACGACTGGCCGTATCATGCTTCAAAAAATTTGCGTCTGTCTAAGTATCTGAACTAAACGATTAGCTGCTACTACGTTCGCGGATGATCGGAATGTAATGCCGTTCATCGACTGCAAATCCCATATCCCGCGGAGCAATTCCATAGGCGCCGGGCTGATGACCCATAATCAACTCATAGCCATGAGGGCCAAAAGCATTGGTCGTAACAACTGTTCTTTCCGAACCGAAACAACCGCCGCGCTCAGAAAGGGGATGGCTTGAGCTGCCACCGAAGAAATTCCATCCAGCACAACCGGTCATGAAAACAAGAAGACTTAAAAAAACAGACCAACGAAGAGTAGTAGGTAAATAGGTCTTTTTCAATTTGGTGCCTCCCTTATTTAAATAACGCCAAATTGTTAAAATTCTTAAGCGGTATATTAGATCTAAGAGCAGGTACTACTAATGAGAGAATCTATACATTTACCGCTTCGATTACAAGCAAAAAATGATAACCCTTTAAAAATGGCCTTTTAGACCGCCACCTCTCCACGTTCCCCTGTCCGAATCCGGATCAGTTCCTGGACATCGTAGATGGCAATTTTGCCGTCGCCCGGCATGCCGGTCTTACAGATATTGGAAATGACTTGGACAATTTGTTCGACGTCTTCATCAGGAGCAAAAATTTCAATTTTCGTTTTTGGCAAAAATAAATAAGCCTCCGGTCTTGTTTGCTGGTTGCCGAAGCCTTTAACTTCACTGACCGTCATTCCTCGAATTCCAATAAACTTAAGCGCTTCCTGGAGTTCTTGGATTTTATTGCTTTTAACAATACACTCGACCTTTTTCATGAAACGACTTGCCTTTCTCCCTCCCACAAAACTACAAAATTGTCCTACACAGACGTAGCTTGCATCAACCGCAACGGGCTGATCACCTATTTGATATTAGTATTTGGCAATCAGTGTGCCAGTTTAGGATTAGCTGCGGAGTTCTTTATAACGGAAACAACTGACGATGTGATCGTTTACGAGGCCAACGGCTTGCATATGGGAATAAAGGACGGTGGTTCCGAGAAATTTAAAGCCGCGCTTTTTCAAGTCTTTACTCAGCTCATCTGAAACAGTTGTATTAGCAGGAAGTTCTTTGAGTGATTTCCATTTATTGTGACGCGGAGAGTCACTCACAAGACGGCTCAAATAATTGCAGAAGCTGCCGAACTCTTCTTGGACTTCCAAAAATCGTTTTGCATTATTGATGGCCGCTTCAATTTTCAGCCGGTTCCGAATAATTCCGGCATTGTTCAAAAGCTTCCGTACTTCCAGGGCGCCGAACTTGGCTACTTTCTTAGGATCAAATCGAGCAAAAGCCTTCCGATAATTTTCGCGTTTCCTGAGCACAATGGCCCAGCTCAGTCCCGCTTGAGCGCTTTCGAGTACCAAAAATTCAAATTGTTTCCGGTCATCACAAACCGGCACACCCCATTCTTCATCATGGTATTTCATCATGAGTGGGTCTTTGACCCAGGCGCAGCGTTGTTTTATCTGATTCATAACAGAAAATTATATCGGGATTTACATCTGAAGCCAGCCAAATAAAAAAACAGATCGCGATTTTATTGAAATGATGAAGATTCAAGAACAGGGCAATATAAGCCTGTACGTTCTCTTGTCCACCAAGTGCCGGTTTGGCGCTTTTGGCTTAAATTTGTAAAATGATATTGGTAAACAACCGCTCGAATAAATTGAGGCGGTGAATTCGCAAAAGGATTGGTTTTAAGGAGCGCTGAAACTTCAGGGGAACCTTCAAGCAGCCGACGGCAGAATCTTAAAAACCATTTGTTCCTACGATAATCACTGAGCGCCGCGAACCACATTTGCCAATCCAGTCTCGGCTGGCCGGGTTCAATAAAAGCCGGCTTTGATTTAAGATCACCGGGTTTGTAACGGAACTCATAAGGAAGCCAGGTTACGCCGTCAGAAGAACCTTCTACAATAATTTCAGGTCTTTGAGTTGTCATGACCGCAAACAAACCGTAGTGATTCACCAAATGAAAGGGTGCTAACGGTGAAATTTGCACAAAGCTCAACAAAAAAATAAGGACGGCGGCACAACCACGCAGAGTCGTCTCCAAACCAATAAATGGATTATGAACGTTTGGAGTGCTTACCTGCTGAAGCTTAGCGCGAAGCGCTGAAGGCCAGGATTGATCGTCAATGAGCCACAAACACAAACCAATTGTCAAAAAATTAAAGAAACAATAATTTCCGGTCGCTCCGATTAAAATTTGAAAGCTCGTAATCGCGAAAACTGAAAAAAGGCGCGCTCGGCGCGGAAAGAAGATAAGAAACGGAACAAACAGTTCGACAAAAAACATGACACCGACGGAAAACTGATGGAAACGAGCCGGCAGCTGATGAACATACCAGCCAATCCAAGTGGGAAGCGGCTGTGTCTCATAATGAAACAGCAGTGCAGTCCAATTCCGCCAAGCCGTGTCGCCGCTGGCAAATTTCACCAGGCCGGATGAAAACATCAGCCGGAACAGCAGCCAGCGCATCAGAAAAACAAATGCAAAGGAAGGTCCCCGGCCCTGCCCGGTTTTGAATTTTAATTTGAGCGGCGCGACAAAAATGGAAAGAAATCCCGCTTCCAGCAGCAGCACGTCCCACTGAAAACTCATAAAATCCTGTCCGGTCGCCACAAAAGACAGATAGGCAAACCAGAGAAACACTGAAATTGGAAAGACAGCGATTCCCAAAATAAGACCGATCGATAGAATTGCTCCAGCCCAGCATAAAAATTGAAGAAAAAAATCACTCGAATTAAGCCAAAGCAAACTCGGAAGCAGATGAAGACTGCGGGGACCCAGAACCATCTCTGCCGCTTTTAAATACTCGGAAACCGAAAGAATTCCACGAACCCCATAAAGGCCTTTCACTTGAATGCCAAGCGAAACGAACGCAAAAAAATAAGTGAGGCCCAGCCAAGCCAGAAAAATCCTCTGTGAAATGAAATAAGTGGAGGGTTCGGTGCTTCGGCCAATAAATAATTTTGTCAGATGGGAAAAAAGAACGCGGTTTTGCGCAACGAATCCATAAAACAATTCGCTTAAGAACTGAAACGGCGAAAACCGTTCATAAAAGACAAGCGGCCAGGCATAATTAGAGTTGAATGCAAGTGAACGGAAAGCAGCGTGCGCACCTGCGAAGACTTCCCCGCCGGGCAAAATCAATTGAATGGATTTTTCGAAGTTTTCTTTTGGAATTTGAGGGTATTGGACCGACACTTCTTGATAAGGCGCGTAATCAATCGCAGATCCGGTGACGTGTTTCCAGCGTTCAACCCAGAATTTGCAAAAGCTGCAGTCGCCGTCATAAATTAAGATAGGCCGGTTGGACATATCAAATTGGCTCAAGCTAAATCAAACAATAGGAATTCGGCATTCTGACTTGCTTTGAACTCTAAGGAAGATTCCTTGGCTGCCGAAGCGCCGTCACCTTCTTTTAAGACATTGCCATTGAATGTGATTTCACCTTTCGTCACTTGCACCCAAGCGTCGCGGCCGGACTTCGGAATGTGTTTCAGAGATTTTCCTTTCTCTAAAAGCGAATCATAGACGAGCGCATTTTGATGAATGGTCACAGAACCCTGATCGCCATCCGGAGAAGCAATTAATCTTAACCGGTTGGTCTTGCCTGCCGGATCAAAAGCTTTTTGTTCATAACTCGGCGGAAGCCCCTTTTCGGCAGGAAAAATCCAAATTTGAAGCAAATGGACTTCCTCCGTTTCGGAAGGATTGAATTCACTGTGCGTAACGCCCGAGCCGGCGCTCATTCGTTGAACTTCACCGGGACGAATTGCAGAAGTATTGCCCATACTGTCTTTATGTTCGAGCGAACCGCTCAATACGTACGTAATAATTTCCATATCGCTGTGAAAATGGCTGCCAAATCCTTCGCCCGGCGCAACCCGGTCTTCATTGATGACGCGCAGCGTTCTGTATTGAACAAAATTGGGATCGTAATAATCCGCAAAGGAAAAAGTATGGTAGGTCTTCAGCCAGCCGTGATCGAAGTGCCCGCGCTCTTCACTTTTTCGAATCGTGATCATGAATCATTATACACCTCAGTTAAAAAAAGAAAAACCCTGTTGCAAACAGAACGGGGATTATTTTGATAGATTATCGGCTAGGAAAATAAAAACTTTTCCCTTAAAATATGCGCGATGAATAATCTTCCACGCTGTGACTTTCAATTTTTAGTCAGCCAGACACGGCTGATTCTTTCGAGCTATTGCCGCTGGACCGGAAAAGAACTTGGAGATAAAAACAAATCAGACGATGTTCTGGTCAAAGAAATTTTCTTCGCGCCGTTTGTGCTCTGCTCCGCGGGGAATCAAACAGATCCGATTCTCAATTACGGAAACCAAAAAGCCCTTGAGCTTTGGGAAATGAATTGGGAAAAATTGACTCAGACACCGGGACGCCATACGGCCGAAGCGGATGAACGTGAACAGCGTGCGAGATTTCTTCAGACGGTTCAGAGGCAAGGCTATATCGATAACTACAGCGGCATCCGGATTTCCGCAAGCGGACGCCGATTCAAAATCGAACGGGCAACAGTTTGGAATTTGATTGATTCAAACGGAAATTATCAAGGACAAGCAGCGACATTCACGCATTGGAAAGTCATTTGACCCTTTTAGCGGCTGACGCGCTTGACGCCGATGGAAGCAACGCTCAAATAAGGATAGCCTAAAAATCCACTCAGCGGTTTGTCGAACACTTGAAGTATCCTCAGCGGCAGGATAACAACCCAGGCAAATTTTTCATTCACTCTTGCTAAAATCCGCATCAAATTCATTAATTTCTGCGTCACGAACCCGCTGACATAATCTTCCCGGACCGTTTCTAAACCGCATTCCCGAAACAGCTGATGAATGTCCTCATGGGTATAACCCCAACGCACGTGGCCTCCGTCCTCAGAAGTCGACAATGTTTCGTAAAGAAGCGGCCTGTGATTTTTGTAAGGTGCCGTGAGCAGCAATCTGCCGCCTGGCTTTAATAAATTCGCTAAGTCAGCCATTAGTTTTTTGTCATTGGAAATGTGTTCAATAGTTTCAAAGCAAATGATTTGATTGAAGGTGCCGAGGCGGGCGGATTCTTGATCCAAGTTTCTCAGATCAAGTGTCACGAATTTAATATTTTGGATGCCCAGAATTTCTGCGCGTTGTTTCGCGATTTCATTCGCCGCCGAAGACGAAGAAATTCCGACCGCTTGATTGCCGATTTTTGCAGCATACATCGTGTAAGCGCCGGAACCGCAGCCAGCATCCAACGTGTGTAGTCGACCAGGCAGGAGGTGGCGTTTCAGCCAAAGCCACCGGTCAAAACTGCTGGGGTCTCCGTGAAAAACCGTGGCTTTCCAACCGAAAAGTTTAACCAGTAAATTATTGTTCATGGAAAATGTTTAGACTATTTAAAGGAAATTTCGGGGCGGCACTGATTATCATAAATATCTAGTGACTGCCGATCGGAAATCAGTACTGCACCGAAATCATCATCGAAAAATGCTTAAACTATTTAAAGGAAATTTCGGGGCGGCGTGAATTGAACACGCGACCTCACGGTCCCGAACCGTGCGCTCTACCAAGCTAAGCTACGCCCCGATGAAGTGCAGATTATAATAATTTTCGCGAATGAATTGAAGGAGAGATTTTCAAATACTCAAATAATCGATTAATGCGCGCCGGTCATGATTAAAGGGCCCGTTCCAAAGTTCTACCGCCTGCTCTGCTGGCGTTTTGCCCGTTTTTAAGACTTCCTCTTTAAGCGGCTCCAAATAAATCGCCTCGTCCCGGCCTTCTCCGTCTAAAAGTTCCTGACGATGCAGCCCTTTTTGGCTGATTTTGACCAACTCCCTGGCCAGGTCCAAGACTTCGTGTCCGTCAATTTTGGATTTTAAACCCCGCCGTTCAACATTCATATGGAGTTTTTGAATTTCCTGTTCGCTGAAATTCCGGACCAAATGGAGTGCGTCCGCTTCGGCCGTTTTGTCGTATAAAATTCCCTTCCAAAACGCGAAAACCGAAGGAATCAAATGCCTTCTCTGTCCATCCATTCCGCGAATTTCAATATATTGCTTGAACCGGACGTCGGTAAAAATGGTGCTTAAATGAAGTTCGAAATCCGCTTGGGTCGGAAAATGGCCGTGATATCCCTTCTCGATAAATTTCCGGAACGTTAAATTGCGCACGACAATCCATTTTCCGCCGCGCACGAAAAACATCATCGGAACGTCCAGGACGTAATTTAAATAATCTTCGAAGGAACAATGTTGACACATCAAATTTAAAATAATGCCGCAACGCTCAGGATCCGTGTAACGCCATATATTCAAGCGTTCGCTTAAGTATCCGCTCACCTTGCCTTTTGAAATCGAACTGTTGGCAAACATCGCTGCCGCGATTGGCGTTAGTAAAAGTGAAAGACGCATTTTTTGGATGGCGTCTCTTTCGCTGACGTAATCCAAATTGAGCTGGCCTGTGGCCGTACGTTTCATCATGTCATGTGCTTTTGTGCCGCGTGCGCCCAAATAACTGGCCATAATCCGGTAACGTCTTTTGGGGACCCATTCGATTTCCGGTAGAGACGCAAAAGGATGAATGCCGGAAGTGATCCAGGTGATCGGCCCGACAAATTGGGCAATTGTTTTGAGCTGAAAGAAAAAGTCGTCTAATTGGACTTTGACTTCGTGGAGATTGTCCGCCGGAGAAGCGCTTAATTCCACCTGTCCGCCCGGCTCTAGGGAAATAACCGTTCCGTCCTTTTTGAGGGCGATAATCCGGCCTTCATCGAGGACAGGCTCGTAACCAAATTCATAAGCCAATTCCCGCAGCACCGTTTCGATCCCGATTTTGCCGGAAAACGGAATCGGCATACCGGTATCTTTAAAAACACCGAACAATTCACATTCAATTCCAACCTTTGTCTGAGACGGAGCTTTGGCGTGGTTTTGAAAGTAACCATAGAGGTCTTCTATTGCTTTAATCCGTCTGCCTGTGATCTCAGATGCGAGAAATGTACTCATAGCTTTTACCAGTAGGATATTGTATCGTAGCCTTGATGAAACATAAACATAAAGCTGGGACAGGCAAAAAGCTCAAACTTGCCTTCCTGATGGACCCCATGGAGAAGTTGCTCCTGGAGTTCGACACCTCGCTCATCATCATGATGGAAGCCCAGAACCGGGGCCATCAAATCTACTACATAGAACCCAGAGAAATCAGCTATGAGAACGGCACGCTCTTCGCGAATGCGCGCGAAGTCATTGCCTCCTCACAATTCGGTTTCCGTGTCATTTCTCAAAAACCACTGGATTTGAATACTTGCGATGTTGTCTTTAACCGCAAGGAACCGCCCTTTGACGTCGGATATCTGTACTTAACCCAGCTCCTGGAACGGCTTAAGCCAAGCGTTTTCGTCATCAATTCTCCGGTCGGAGTTCGGACAGCCAATGAAAAACTCTATATCCTCGAATTTCCAGATTGGATCCCGGACACGTTCGTATCCAAAAACGTGGATGAACTCGAAGCCTTCCGGAAAAAACAGAAGACGGATCTGGTGATTAAACCACTGGACCAAAAAGGCGGTGAAGGTGTCGTGCTGCTGCTCCGGAAAAATAAAAAACCCCGTGAGATTCTCTCCCAAGCAACCTACTGCGGAACCAAATGGGTCATGGCTCAAACATATCTGAAAAAAGTCATTGCTGAAGGTGATAAACGAATTCTTTTGCTTAACGGAGAAATTGTAGGCCAGTATAAAAAAATTCCGAAGAAAGGCGAGTTCAGAGCCAATTTGTCTTTGGGTGCAAAATTCCTCAAAACCAGCATCACGGCCCAAGAAGAAAAATTAGTCCGTGCACTGAAACCAAAATTAATTCGAGACGGACTTTATTTTGCGGGAATCGATGTCGTAGAAGGAAAATTAATCGAAATCAATGTGACCAGCCCTGCCGGAATTCCTGAAATTAATGCACTTGAGGGGACGCACCCTGAAATTCGGGTCGTGGATTTTTTAGAATCGCGGGTTTAACTTCCAGCTCTTTTTTCTTTTCCTGCTTTTTCGGCGCATAGCCCATATAAATTAAACTTCTTTCAATCACTTCTTTGAAGACCGGCGCCGCTACCGTTCCGCCGTAATAATAAGGGTGTGGATTGTTGATTGAAACAATCATCGCCAATTGAGGGTTTTCGGCCGGGGCGAATCCGATAAACGATCCGACAAATTTCCGGTGTGAATAAGTCCCGTTTTCAAGCTTCTGAGAAGTCCCGGTCTTTCCCGCAACGCGGATGCCGTCAATTTTCGCCTTGTCGCCGGTTCCTTCATTCACAACGCGCTCCAAAATCTCCGTCATGATTTGGGTCACTTCCGGTTTCAAAATAGGTGCCGAAATCAGCGGGCCATTCTTTTGAATGGTCACGCCCTCGGCGTCTTGAATTTCTTTGAGCAAATAAGGTTTCACCACATGACCGCCGTTGGCGATCACACAAATGGCCCGCAGCATTTGAATCGCAGTTGCGGCAACTTCTTGGCCAAATGGAATGGACGTGATCGAAAATTTGGACCATTGGCTGGTCGGACGAAGAATTCCATTCACCTCGCCCGGAAAATCAATTCCGGTTTTTATGCCGAACCCGAACGCCGTAATATACCGGTACAGCCGTTCCTGGCCGAGTTTCATTCCGATTTGAACCGTTCCGATGTTGCTGGATTTAATTAGTACACCCGGCACAGTAAGCATTCCATAAGGATGGACGTCGTGAATAATTCGGTTGGGCCGGACTTGCCACTGGCCATTATGGCAATCGAACTTATCTTCCACCGTCACCAATCCTTCATTTAATGCCGCGGCAACCGTCACAATTTTAAACACGGAACCGGGTTCAAAAATATCCGTAATGGGCCTATTCCGTCGCGCTTCAATATCTGATTTTCCGATTTTGTTGGGATCAAAACTAGGCCGTGAAGCGATCGCCAAGATTTCTCCGGTGCGGGGATTCATGACGACAGCGACCGCGCTTTCGGCGTTATTTTTCCGGTATGCTTCATCAAGCGCCTGCTCTGTTAGATATTGAATGTGCTGGTCAATGGTCAAAATTAAACGCGCACCGTTTACTGCCGGAATCGATTTTTCCTCAAAGGCCACCATTTCCCGTCCAAGCGCATCACGTTTGGTATACCGGTAGCCCATCCGGCCGCTTAATTTCTGGTTGTACATGAGTTCAAGGCCGTCTACTCCGGCATTGTCGATATTGCAGAAGCCGATGACATTGGCCAACATTTGATCATGGGGATAAAACCGTTTTGGGCCGTAGGTAATTCCGAGGTTCGGATTTTTTAATTTTTGAATCAGGTCCGCGTCTTTCATTGAGGTCCTGCGTTTCAACCAAACAAAAGACTTATCGCGGCTCAACCGGTCCAACACAAACGATTTGTCCAGTTTGAGAATATCTGAAATCTTCCCTGCCAATTCTTCCCGGCCTTGTTTCGGAATCATCCGAGGAACCGCATAAACGGAAGGAACTTTCAAATTCGTGGCGAATTCTTTTGCGTGCCGGTCAACAATATTGCCCCTGTCAGGCTCGATTTCGATGATTAAATTGTGCTGACGGTTGGCGAATTGAACGAGTTGGTCCTGATTCTGAACGGTTAGGCGGAAAATTTGGAATACGATTAAGGGAAAAAATGCGACGACAATGAGATCGACAATTAAAAAGCGGGTCTTTGAAATGTTGGAAAACATTCACCCCACCATTATTCTTTGGATGATGTTTTGGCTTGTGCTTCCTTCATGAAATGAAATAGCGACAGAAACTGTCCGGGATCGGGCCAGCTGACTTTCGGTTCTGGGGGAGTTACTTTTGGTTTCAGCACATGAATGACTTCCTGTTCTGTCGGAGTGATTAAATCGAGCGACAGGGCCTTCATTCGCTCGTTTAAAACACGGGGAGAGCTAAGACGGGCCACACGAAATTTGGCCATTTTGTATTCTTCGCTGAGCTTAGCGGATTCGCGCTCTTTTTTTTGAATGGAATAAGAAACCTGAAAAATGGAGATCTGCTGGTGGACGTAAAGCAATAAGGCAAAGGTCACTAAGATAAACCACCCGAAGGTCCGTCTCGAGAGTTCCATGTTAGCTTCGCTCAATGATCCTTAGTTTTGCCGATCGCGATCTCGGATTTTCCCTAATTTCGTCTTCATCCGCTTCAATCGGCTTCTTGGTTACGATCGTTCCGGCGCTACCGGCTTTTTGCTTCACAAAATATTGTTTTACGATTCGGTCTTCTAATGAATGAAAACTGATCACGGCGAGCCGCCCGCCCGGCTTCAAACATTCAAACGCCTTTGGCAGCGCCTCTTGCAAAGCGTTCAGTTCGTCATTCAAGGCAATCCGGAGTGCTTGAAAAACCCGGGTTGCCGGGTGAAGTCTTCCGAACCGGTAATGAGAAGGAACAGCGTCCTCAATGATTTTCTTTAAATCAAATGTCGTTTGGATGCGCGTTTTTGCGCGCTGTGAAACAATTCTCTGAGCGATCCGTTTAGCGTAACGCTCTTCCCCCAACTCGCTAAAAATTCCGGCCAATTCTTTTTCGCTCAGCCCGTAAATCAAGTGCTGGGCGGTTTGTTCGGCCGCGGGATTCATTCTCATGTCAAGCGGGCCTTCCTTCATAAAACTGAAGCCCCGATCAGGTTCATCTAACTGTTCGCTTGAGACACCAACATCTAATAAAACGGCATCTACAGCAGGAATATTAAGGAATGATAACGCTTGGTCCAAAAATCTAAAGTTCTGATGCCTTAAGATGAATTTGCCGCCGGTTTCTTTCAGCCTTTTCTCAGTGCGTTCTAAAGCTTTCTGATCCTGGTCTAAGCCGATTAATAAGCCGCCGGGGGTAACCTTCTTAAGCATCGCTTCGGAATGGCCGCCGCTTCCGACTGTGGCATCGAGTACAGCTTGACCTGGGGATAAATTCAAATGAGAAAGAACGGGAACTAATAAAACGCTTTTATGCAATCCGAAAACTCCTCCGAGCCTCCTCTTCGGTCGAATATGTTTCGATGATCTGATTGAGTCCGATGAGGTTCAAAATATGATGCACTTCAGGCCGTATGTTAAAGAGACGGATATCCCCTTTCAAAGACCGAACCTTACGGATCCGGTCGACCAAAATGCCCAAACCTGCGAGATCCGCATGACCGGCCTCTTTTAAATCCAAGAGGAAAAATTTCCGGTTTTGATTCAGCAGGCGGCTGAATCTGGTTTTCATACTGACCATTTCAGTTGCGTTCAAATCTCCCGAACAACGCACCACGTTTACTTCTTTACCGCTACCGTTTCCATTTCCGTTTAAACGATGTCCCATGAATCCCCCTATGGTTTATTAGGATCAATCAGTTTTTCGGCGAGTGCTTCAAAAGAACCTAAATTGCCGCTAAAGAATTGGTTCCACTTTTCTTTCGACCAAATTTCGATCCGATCTGAAACGCCGATGATCATGACGTTTTGTTTGATTTCCGCGAATTCTTTCAAATAAGAAGGAATTAAAATCCGCCCTTGTTTGTCGCAAATCGCTTCGCAAGCACCGGAAAAATAAAGCCGGTTAAACTTTCTGGTTTCTTCCCTGGTAAACGGCATGTCTTTGAATTTTTGTTCTTGGTTGCGCCATTCTTCTTCGGCAAAAACGAACAAGCAGCGATCAAGACCGCGCGTGAGGAAAAATTTTTCGGCGTAGTGCTCTTTGAAGATCTCGCGGAATTTAGCGGGAATGATGACCCGATCTTTAGCGTCTAATGCGTGTTCGTATTGTCCGTAGAACATGCTGTTTGGCCCGGGTTATACCACTGTCTACCACTTTGTACCACTTCGTATTGACGGAAGTATACCCAATGACGCAAGTCTTTGTCAAGCTTTGGGATAGAATAATTTAAAATATTAATTAACTCCAACTAATAGTAGGGAAAAATGTTTAAACCACTAGATATGGGAGAGTAGTTGGATTGAGAAGCGAATGGGTAAGGCGAATTATGGGGTCAAAACTGGGATTTCAATGCGGAATAAGGGCTTAAACGCTGTACAAAATGCGGGAGCAATTATCGCAAAGCGTAATGCGGTCTTTCATCTTTGCTTCATCTATAATCTGGGGACGTAATGTAATTTGACAGGCAGGACAAACTTCTCCGAGGACTTGAACAAGGGCGAGTCCCCTTTTCTTCGTCACGATTTGTTCATACAGCGCGGCAACTTCGGGCTTCACACCTTTAATTCGCTCTTTCTTCTTGCTGCTTAATTGATCCATTTTTTCCCGAACTTGCTTTGAATTTTGCTCTAGTTCTTCTTTCTTCTTTTTTACCTCGACCTCAGCCGTTTCAAGATTTTTTTTCTGTTCTTGAACCTTGGCTTGAACCGTTTCGACTTGATCGAATAAATTGATAATGTCTTCCTCCAGCAGCGAATTGTCAGCCTTCAGCGATTTGATTTCTCCTTGGAGAGAGGCGTATTCCTTGTTGGTTTTAACTTGCGTGAGCTGACCTTCGTATTTCCGGATATTGTCTTCTTTGGAACTTAATTCAACTTCTTTTTCTTTTTGTTTAAGCTGTGCGACTTTCAACTCATCCTGAAGCTTTTGAAGCTTGGATTTCTCGGTTTCTAGCTTCCGGTTGACGTCTGAAAGTTCGGCGGGAATTTCCTCCAAAACCTGGGCCAATGCGTAAATTTCCTTGTCCCACTCTTGGATTTCCTGAAGAATCGTTAAATCTTGGTCCATAAAAGAATAAACACGTCCCTGGGTAAAGGGTAATTATAGAGAAGTGTTAAGGTTGTCGCAAGGATTTTATAGACGGACAGATCTAATGAGAAACTAACTGCTGGGGGCGGAAGATTTCGCTGAAATGAAGTTTTGAATATCGGACAAAGGAATTGTCGCATTCTTCTTTGAGCAGATCGGGGTTAATGCAAATATCCGAATTTTCCATCCAGCCTAAAAATCCCAAATCGCGGCCGAGAAAATTGGAAATGATTTCGCTGAACCGTTCATAGATGAACTCGGAAAAGCGTTCCGCACCGTCACCGACCAAAAATAATGAGAACCGCAGATCCGGATTTTTCGCGAGCGCTGTTTTCATCGCTTGATAAACTTGGGTCAGTTGGACCGTGTCCGGCTCGACCACAAAAACACAGTGGTCCAAGAACTCAAACAGTGACCTTTGCATGGCCAAGCCATCATGCTCGAAACCGCAAAAACCCGAATCAAACAGGAGAAGTGATTTATCGCTTGAAAATTCCGGTGCTAAATAATGAGTTTGGAGCTGCGGCTGGACCATGGATTCAAGTTCATGCCAGGACATTTTCTCATAATGGAAGGACCTGTTATGGCTCTCGAAAGATTCCTCTTGTTCCGTTAATGAGACGAAGCGAACGGAGGCAAAATTGGGCTGAACGGCTTCCGTGACTTCAATCAAATTAGGGAATTTAAAGGATGATGAAAACGAAAGAATACTTGCGGTAATTAAAGACGGTTTTGAATGCAGCAGTTCGGCTTCAATTTCTGGAGGTTCGATGCTGAAGAGCCTTGCTTTTGGTTTTACGGGTATTGAAACATGCTGTTTTCCGACCGGCGCGGGATTGGCGGCCAGACCGGAGGAAGAGAAAAAATTCGAAAGATCAGCAAGTCCCCGTTTTAGTTTCTTTTGCATTTTCTTGAAAAACGATGGAGCCGTTGAATTGGAGAACCGAATCAATACCGCCGTAAGGATTCGTTTCGTTTCTGGGATTAAAAGGGTCAGTCTGCCAAACGTCGTCGACTAAAAATTTATACCGATACGAGCCTTCATTGATCGGAATTACTTTTTGCCAAAGGCCGGAATTTTCATCAATTTGAAGAAGCGGTTCGGCCACCCACCGGTTAAAATCACCGGCAATTAACACCGAAAGCGCTTCGCGGTTTAGAAATGAAAATAAGATTCCGCCCAATACTTTTTTCGGCCGGAGCTCTTCCGGATCCCAAATTTCAACATCATCACTTGGTGCCGAAGTGGCTGCGGCTGCTTCTTCGGGAACAGATTCATGTTCCGATACTGACTCGAGGGGCGCAGCAATTTCAATTTTGGGCGCACTTGCCTGCACGATGTCTCCGGGGAGCAGCTCTGTCTCTTGAACCCGGGAATAAACTTGTTGCTCGGCGGCATCCCAAATCAGACCGCGCTCAATGACTTCAATCGCAAGACCCATATAGTTTCTAAATCCGATTGAACTGCGGTCGAAATCGACGATGCTTTTTCCGCCCGCTGCCGCTTCTTTAAGGCGCACATTTTCTTCAATCGTGGTCATAAAAAGCTGTGACTTAAAGTATTTCTTCACTTCGTCATAAATTTCGCGCGCAAGACGAACCCGTTTTTCATATCGGGTCATGAGCGCATGGATTCTCAAATTTTTGTTTTGTTTTTCTTTGACAGATTCAAGCGTCTCAAAAATTTTTGCCAGACCGTGAAGTGAAAAAAAGGACGGTTCAATCGGAATGATGACTTCTTGGGCGGCCGTAAACGCATTGGAGGTCAACAAGCCTAAATGAGGCGGTGAATCAATGATGACATAGTCATAATCTTCGGGGGCCAACTCAGATAACCGGTTTTTAAGACGGTCATGCCCGGCAGTATGTTCTTGCTCGACTTGACTCAAACGCAGATAGGTAGGAATAATCGAAAGGTAATCATTCACCGGAACGATGAAATCCCGGACCGATTCATTGGACTCTTGGAGCAGTTCGTAACTGGTGCGTTCGAGGAATTCGGCTCTGATACCGAGCCCGCAGGTGGCGTGCCCCTGCGCATCGAGATCGACGATGAGAACTTTTTTCTGAAGAAAAGCGAGCGAGGCGCCCAGATTAATAGCCGTCGTGGTCTTGCCGCAACCGCCTTTTTGATTTGCAATCGCAATAATCCGCATGACAATCTCCCCTGATCCTGCAGAATTACCCAGCCTTATGACTTTATATCTTTAATAATTAGGTATAAAAGCTAGCGAGCTTATGCGGTTTATATATCGGCTTTTTCGCAAACAGCTTAAGGACTTTCCTGACAATATAAGGAGGGGCAAACCGAACGGCTAAAGCTGGATCAAATTATCAATACTCACCACACCAATGACTTCGCGCTCAGCATTGATGACAGCCCCAAAGGAGGCGTGGCGGGACTGGAGAATAAAAATCGCTTTTTCAGCGGTCGTATCATAGGTCATGAACAACGGAGCCTTTAAGTATTTGGACAGCGACTGTTCCTCGTTTTCGGCAAAGAGAACATCGAACACATAAACAATGCCCACGATTAAAGATGGGATTTCTTCATAGACCAAAACGGCCGGCGTTTTCGTTTTGCGCGCGATATCTTTAATATCTTTTATTTTATCGGTCAAAGAAACTTTCGGAAATTTACTGACCGGCACCATGAGCTGTTCTGCGCGCAAAGAACTCAAACTTAAAATCCGGTTAATTAATTGCTGTTCATTGGCCAGAATCACGCCCTTTTTAGCGCTTTCCTCAATGACATAACGAAATTCTTCCCGGGTCACATAAGGACTTTTTTTAACTGAAGGACCGCTGGCGCTCGTCAAAAAATCCGTGAGATGAATCAGGAGAAAGGAAATGCCTCCCAGTAAGCGGTCGACAAAATTCAGCACATAAGCAAACCGGTAAATAAAATCATCCGCCTTATGGCGAAACCAGTCCTTTGGAATTGTTTCCGCAAAAATAATAACGAGCAACGAAAGAACTAAAACGATCAGCCATTCCTGAGTGACGCCGAGTTTTTCTTCCAACAGATAGGTCGCAACGCCGGCAAAAGTAACATGCATTAAATTGGTGCCGATCAAAATCGTCGTCATGAAACGGTTCGGATGTCGGTGAAAGCGGGTAATAATTTGTGCGCGGCGGCTGCCTTCATCCGTCAAATGACGGAGCTTCAGCCGGTTAAATGACAGGTAAGCCATTTCCGAACCTGCGAAAAAACCCAAAAGCACGAATGAAACAATCACGATCAGAATGAGGGTAATCATTTTCTTCGGATCTCGACTTTAGAAATTCGCTGCTTGTGAACTTCCCGAATGTAAAAATCCATTCCTTCCCAATGAAACGAGTCATGCTGCTTGGGAATGGAGCCGAGCTGTTCAAGAAGCCATCCACTTAAGGTTTCTGAAGTTTCTGATTTAAGCTGAATTCCGAGCGACTCTTCCAGCTGATGGAGACCGATTTTACCCGGGACCAAATAAACGCCGTCATCTAAGGTTTTCACAAGCGGTTCCGCTTTGGCGTATTCATCGTAAAACTCACCAAAAATTTCTTCTAAAATATCTTCATTCGTCACAAGACCGGCCGTTCCGCCGTATTCGTCAACGCAAATAGCTACGTGGACTCCCTTTTTTTGAAACTCATGAAGAAGCTCGTCAATCAATTTTGTTTCCGGAACATAATACGGCGGCTGAATTAATTCTCGGAGGCGGTTTTGATTATCGAGCATAAATTCTTGGGTGGAGATAACGCCGAGTAAATTGTCCGGTGATTTTTCATACACCGGGAAATGAGAATAATGATACTGCTTGATCAAATCAACGAGTTTTTCCCGGCCTTCTTCAATATCAAAAGCGATCATGTCGGTGCGCGGCGTCATAATTTCCCGGACCATGCGGTCGCCTAAATTAATCAGATTTTGAATCATCTCCCCTTCTTCAGGATTGAGGGCGCCTTCTTCTTCTCCGATTCGGGCGAGCGCTTTCAGTTCGGATTCCGAAACCAAATCCACATCCGTATGGTGACCCTTGAGAAGCAAAGACAAAATTCCGTCTGAGGCTGCGCGGACCAATCGCCTTACCGGAAACAGAAGACTGGCAATAAAATCGAGAGGAATGGCGGACAAAACCGCAAACGCTTCATTGTGTTTAATCGCAAAAACTTTGGGCGTCAGTTCGCCGGTCACTACTAAAATCAGCGTAAATACGGCAATCGCAAAACCGACTCCGTTCGGTCCAAACCGCTCAATGGACAAGGTCGTGACCAAAATGCTGGCCATGGTATTGACGGTCAAGTTTGAGATTAAAATGGTAATTAAGGTGCGTCTTGGATGTTCCAGAAGACGCTTAATCGCTTTTGAGGTCTTCGGATGACGCGTGCTGAGCCATTTTTTTTCCAGCTTAGATAAGGAAAAAATGGCTGCTTCCGCCGCAGAAAAAAATGCGGAAAGGACGAGAAAAAGAATAAGTAAAAATAGTTTAGAGATATAGTCCATTTATGAAATGTACAGTTTATTTTGTTTAATATAATTTAAAACCGGCGCCGGAATCTGCTGTTCAGGAGCATTTCCCTTCCGAAGCTCATCCCGGATCTGAGTGGAAGAAATCTCCAGCGGCACAAAATTCAAAACGTCCACCGATTTCGGCAAATTGCGCAAATCAAATCCGGGCCGGCTCGCAACGACGAAATGCGCGAGTGAAAAAATCGTATCGATGTCTTTCCATTGATCCAGATTCTTTCCCCAATCCCCGCCGGTAATGAAAAAAAGTTCGTTTGGTTGCGGAAATTGCTTGCGGAATTCGCTCAGCGTATCAACCGTATAAGAAATCCCTTTGCGTTTGGTTTCGCAATCGGAAACCAAAAATTTGGGTTCTTCGGTAATCGCTGCTTTAATCATTTCAAGTCTGTCATTGGCGCATGCTGATGAATTTTTCTGAACCAGCGGATGCTGATAAGTCGGAATGAAATAAAGCCGGTCTAGTTTTAATTCACGAACCGCTGCGTGAGCCAGAGCCAAATGACCTTTGTGAATAGGATCAAAGGTTCCGCCTAAAATTCCGACGCGCATGAAGGAATCAAGTCCGGATTTGGCCGCGGCCGCGCACAATGTATTTATACGAAATCAGACCTTCCAGGCCCATGGGTCCGCGCGCATGGACTTTGTCTGTCGAAATTCCGATCTCGGCGCCAAAGCCGTATTCATTGCCGTCTGAAAAACGCGTCGAAGCATTCACCATGACTGAGGAGGAATCTACTTTTGAAACAAATTTCTCAGCAGCCGATTTATTTTTCGTAATGATCGAATCCGTGTGAGCGGAACCGTATTTTTGAATGTGTTCAATCGCTTGATCAAGGTCTTTGACCACGCGGATCGAAAGAATCCGGTCCAGATATTCCGTGTTCCAATCTTTTTCGGTCGCCGGTTTTACGCCGCCTTTTAAAATAGTCCGAGTTGCCTGATCGCCGCGAATTTCGCATCGGCCGTATTTAAGCCGGATTCCGAAATCCGGCAAAAATTTCTTGGCAATGGCCTTGTGGACAAGAAGTGTTTCCATGGCATTGCAAACGCCTGTGCGCTGGAGTTTCGCGTTGTAAGCAATGTTCGATGCCATTTTTAGATCCGCATCGCGATCTACGTACACATGGCAAATGCCTTTGTAATGTTTAATGACCGGCATTCTGGCGTTCTCAGCCACGCGCCGAATCAGGGCCTCGCCGCCCCGCGGAATCACGAGATTGATGAATTCATCCAGTTTGAGCAGTTCGTCAATTGCCTGCCGGTCCAAAGTTGCTACTAAGGAAACAGCGGCCTTCGGAATCCAGTTCCGCACCAAAACACGTTGATAAACATTTACGATTGCTTGATTGGAATGAAATGCTTCCCGGCCGCCGCGCAGCAATACGGCATTTCCGCTTTTGAAACACAAAGAAGCGCATTCGGATGTTACATTGGGCCGTGATTCATAAATAATTAAAATAACGCCGAGTGGCACGGTGATTTTTGAAATTTGAAGGCCGTTGGGACGTTTCCATATTTTCAATACTTGACCGACCGGATCTTTCAGTTTCGCCACTTGATGAACCGCCTCGGCCATATGATTCACCCGTTTGACGTCCAGCGTAAGCCGGTCGATCATGGCATCGTTTAATTTCATCTTCCGCGCTGTTTTTAGATCCAGTTGATTGGCGCGAATAATTGTTTTACTTTCCGACTTCAGGGCGCGGGCGATTTGATTGAGCACGTTTTCTTTTTGCTTGGAAGAAAGTCCGGCCAAAACTTGCGATGCCTGTTTTACATCCGCCGCTTGTTTAATTAACTTTGATTTAAGACTCATGCTTGGCTCACTTCAGAAATACCAGATTATTACAGTGAATAACTTCGTCGCTTCGCTTGTAACCCAAAATAGCTGCGATATCCTGCGCTTTTTTTCCTTTGATCTTCAGCATTTCATCACGCGAATAATTAATTCGGCCGCGGGCAAAAATTTCTCCGTTTGAATCCGCAATGTCAACAATATCGCCCAGTTTAAAATTTCCGCCGCATTTGGAAATTCCGGTGGCAAGCAAACTTTTGTGTCCTTCCTGAATTGCTTTACACGCGCCCGCATCCAGAAAAACCGTTCCGTTTGAAGATGCTGAATGTTCCAGCCAGCGTTTGCGCGCGCTCGATTTCGTGCCGATCGGATAAAACAAGGATCCCACTTCTTCACCTTTTAAAATTTTTTCCACAACACGCTCATCACGTCCGTTCGCAAGCACGATGGGAATTCCGGAACGCATGGCCATATGAGCCGCAGACAATTTGGTTTTCATGCCGCCGGCGGTTCTTTCGCTGCGCTTCGGATGAATGTGAGCCGCATATTCTTTAAGCTCTTCTTCCGACTGAATTTGCCGGATGATGGTTTTATCTTTCAAATAGAGTCCGTCAATATCGCTTAGGAAAATCAGCAGATTAGCTTCCACCACATTGGCCACTTGAGCAGCCAATACATCGTTATCGCCAAAGCGGATTTCCTCCGTCGCAACGGTATCATTTTCATTCACAACCGGCACAGCGTCCATTTTAAGCAGCGCCTCAATTGTGTTCTTGGCGTTGACATAACGCTGCCGGTCTTGAAGACCGTCTTGGGTCAACAAAATTTGGGCCGCATGGTAACCATGCCGGGCAAATGCTTCTTCGTAAGCCTTCATCAATTTCCCCTGGCCGATGGCAGCGCAAGCTTGAAGTTCCGGCAAATGAACCGGCCGCTTACTTCGCTTGAGCGTGTCCATTCCGAGCGCAATCGCGCCCGAACTCACCAGGATCACTTGGATTTTCTGACGCAAGAGCATAACAACCTGAGAAACGAGGTTCTCCACATTTCGCTTTGAAAAACTGCCTTCGGCGTTTGTCAGCGAACTCGTCCCGATTTTAATGACCCAGCGTTTTCCTTGGTTGATTTGGTTTCTCACGCGCGTATCCCTATTTTTTTCTGAGCGTCTTTCATCAGGCGGTCAATGCCCTTGTTATTTTGAGCGGAAATAAAAAAAACTTTCTCCTTGGCCGGGAAATATTTTTTCTTGAGTTCTGCCTGCGACATCAATTCTGATTTGTTGACCACAATAAACCTCGGAATCTTCAGAAATTCGGGATTAAACTCCTCAATTGTTTGATGTAAAATTTTATATCCCTCTTTTAAAGAACCGGCAAATTCACTTTTGGGATCCAAAACCAGAAAGACCAGCTGCGCGCGTTCTAAATGTTTTAAAAAATGAGTTCCAAGCCCCCGGCCCTCGCCTGAGGCTTGATAAATTGACGGTAGCTCGCACAAGCTGATCTTCACTTTTTCGCTAACGTATGTTCCCGCTTGGGGAGCTTTTGTCGCAAACGGATAATCCGTCTGGCTCACACCGGCTCCCGTTAGCAATTTCAGCAAGGTCGTTTTGCCCGAATTCGGAAGCCCGATGAGAAAGATATCGGCAATTATTTTATAGGACAAAAGGAGTTCAAGTTCTTTTCCTTCTTCTCCCTCGGTCGCGGGCCGGCGGGCATGATTTCCATAGCCCCGTTTTCCGCCTTTCAGCACAATCACTTCATCGCCCGGATGAATCAAATCCCGGACCAATAAATTTTCAGTTTGATTGTAGATGGTCGTCCCGCAAGGAACTTTAATGACGCAGTCCTTGCCGTTCCGGCCGTATTGTCCGCTTCCGAGCCCATGTTCGCCCCGCTCAGCTTCAAAAACGCGTTTGGACTTCAGCGTTTGCAAACCAGTTTGCGCATCAGCGCGCAAAATCACATCTCCGCCGTCTCCGGCATCGCCGCCTGTCGGAATCCGTTTCCGGTCAGGACGCATATGAAAACTTTGGCACCCTTTTCCGCCGGCTCCGGAACGAACTGTGATCACAAGCTCATCAATAAACATAAATGCCCGTAAAAATAAAAAAGCTGAGTCGGGTTATATACCCTTCTCAGCTTGTTGAACCAATTTAAATTTGGATTAATTGCTCGGTACTAAATATACAGTTTTATTGGATTTAAACTGAACAACTCCATCTCGAAGGGCGAAAAGAGTGTCGTCTGAACCGCGGGCCACATAGCGACCCGGCTTAAACGCCGTCCCTCTTTGTCTGACGATAATAGAGCCAGCGCGAACAATTTGTCCGCCGTAGGCCTTGACGCCCAGCATCTGCGGATTCGAGTCACGTCCGTTTGTTGTACTGCCCTGACTTTTTGTATGCGCCATGTGAAATTATCCCTGAATACTTTTGACGCGCAGGCGGACAACGGTTTGGCGATGTCCCTTTTTGCGCTTGTAGCCTTTGCGCCGTTTGAATTTAAAAGAGATGACTTTGGGCAGCCTGACTTCTTCCAAAACTTCACAGGTTACGGAAGCCTTCGGAATATAGGGCTGTCCAAACTTAATTTTTCCGTCCTCATTCAAAATCAAGACTTTATCAAGCGTAACTTCTTTAGCTTCAACAGCATCAGGAAGTCTTTGGACTTCCACAATGTCGTTCTCAGCGACTTGATATTGATGGGAACCTATTGCTAGGACTGCATATCGATTCATTTTAGTAGCCTCAAGAGTTGATGATTCTAGATGATAAAACGCGGAATGTCAATTTATATAAGCACTTGATGGGCCAAGACTTAGATCAAAGCTTCGAGGATCCGCCGTATTTGGCGCTAATTTCGGCCTGCCATTCCGAAGCCATGTCCTTGAAGGTCCGTGAGAAGGATTTCTCAAATGCGGGCTCAAACTGGGTCCCCTTTCCAAGTTCAATCAGGAGCTGTTTGATGCTGTACATCTTGCTGTGGTCTAAGATGTAGGAAATCAGGGAAAATGATTCTAAATAATAAAGCAGCGCCCGTTCGTGAGAACTGACCTTGGAGATATCTTGAAACATCAACTCATCGGGTTTTAATAATAAATTTTTCCGGGCCGCCGCGATGAGAATCGAAAGATCGATGGATTTAATTTTGTCTTCAAAGTATTGGGCAAGGCCTTCGTTGAGCCAAACCGGACATTTCATTTGGCTTAAATCCAAAATAAATGCGTGCGTCAATTCATGCTGAATTAATTTTCTTAATTCAGCTGAGTCGTAATTGTTCGTCGATTGAACGCTCCCGGTCAAATAAACGGGAATTCTAATTTTCCCGTCATACAAAGCGCCCGACCAATGCGGAACAGAACCCATTAAGTTCTGATATTCCTCGCGGTCATATAACACAACGGGAATTTTATATTTTGGATAATGAGCGAGCGACTGGGAAATGGTTTTGTAAGAATCGCGCAAATACTGGCGGATGTCGGAACCTTCGATTGAATCATTTCGGCGGTAGCGAATGATGAAATGTTCGTCTTCATATTGCTGCTGGGTCTTATCGATGCTTTTTTCGCGGGTCACTTTTTCATATTTCGCGCGCAACGCCGGGTCCGGATTAATTAAGAACGCCTGTTTGTAATAAGCTTGCGCCTCGTCAAGCCGCTGATTCAGATTCGCGATTTCGCCGAGCAATTCGTAGGCATAAGCGTTCGATTGGTCTAGCTTAACGGACTCCTTCAAAAGACTTTCAGCAATATCGTATTGCCGTTTATTAAAATAATTAACGGCTTCGTTATAGTTCTCGCGACCCGCATTCAGTGAAATAAGATCTGTTTTTTTAGCATCCGGGCTCAGCAAAAATGCCTTGGCGCTCGCGATTTCCCGCTTAATTCTGGATTCTGATTTAGATCCGCCCTCCGTGGGATCAGTCGCCGGAATGGACTCGACTCTACGGCTAATGTCGTCCATTTTTTTTAAATAAGTTTCGGCTGAGGAAAAGTTATTTTCCGAAATTAATTTCTGACTGTACGTATCGTAGGCGGCAAGCAGAGCGCTCAGCACCCTGGCGTTCTTCGGGTCTTTGGTCAAAACGGTTTCTAAAACGGCAATGCCGGCAGGATATGAGCCTTGCTTGATGAGCGTCTCCCCTTTTTCGATTAAGGAAACCAGATCTGTTCCTTCGGCGCTCAGAATGGAAGAAAAGCAAAACAGGAGGACAACAGCCAAACAAATTTGTTTTTTCATGAAATTAAATCACACGGCGTAATGCTCTGCCATCCTGATTCTTTTCCCGATAGAAGGATGATCGTAGAGCAGAAATTCAATCACAGGATTCGGTTCCGGATCGGCCAAATTCATGTCGCTTAATTTTTGCATCGCGGAAATAAACGATCGCTTGTCCTTCGTCGCATCGAGTGCAAATTGATCGGCTTTGTTTTCGGCAAACCGGGAAAAAATATTTCCGGCCGGGCTGATGATCAAACCAAAGATAAAGAAAATGAGGCAAAAGAGCGGAAAAGACCGAATGTCCATAACACCGTAATAGCCAAGCTTGACTGAATACTGATTCAATAGCCGATTCGCCACCCAAAATCCGGCCAAGGACAAAAACGCGCTGAAAATAAACTGCTTCCAAATGTCATGATTCTTACAGTGGCCAAGCTCGTGGGCAAGCACCGATTCAATTTCATTCGGACTAAAGGATTCCAGAAGCGTATCAGCAAGGATGACGCGCTTTGTTTTTCCGAGTCCCGTAAACGCCGCGTTCGCCTTTTTGGTTGTTTTGCTGAAATTAATGGAGGAAATATTTTGGATTTTAAGATCGAACCGGGCGGCCAAATCTTCAATCCTTTTCTTGAGCGCTTCATTTTGAATCGGGCTGTATTTGTAAAAAAGAGGGACGATCAGCACTGGAAATAATTTTCCGAGAATTAAACTGACGCCAGCATAACCCAGCCAGGCCAAGAACCACCACGCGCGCTCAAAATTCCAGATCAGAATATAAAGCAGAATCACAAGCAGGGCCGTCAGCGCAAACCCAAGCAATTGCTTTTTGGACCATTCCCAGAACCAGCCGCCGAGCGTCTGATTAGAAAGATTGTATCGATGCTCTAGAATGAAACCCGAATAAAAAGACAGCGGAAACGACAAGATCAGTGAATAAATCGAAAAAAACAGAAAATAGAAAAAAACAAAGCCGTAGCGGTTCGGCGTGACGGAAACGGACCAATCAAAAAATGAATACGTCAGGCGCAGTCCGATGGCGCCGTAAAGCGTGATTAACGTCAAAAGAATGCTGACGAAATAAAGCACATGTCTTTTCTTCTGGTATTCTTTATTTTTCGGTTCAGTCATATAAAATTCTCCGTTTCGCTTCTGGTTCTTCCGGGTCCAGTATAATTTCTTCGTCATCCGAGTATTCGCTAAACCGGCGGGCTTCATCCAGTAGATAAGTAGGGACTTCATTTAAAAACCGGGACGGCAGATTGTGCTGTCTGGACCCATACAGCCTTCTGGAATCTGCGTATGCAAAATAAAGTTTTTCTTTCGCCCGTGTCATGCCGACATAGCACAAGCGCCGCTCCTCTTCCAATTCTTCCGTTCCTCCGCCGAATGAATTCACGTGCGGAAAAATTTCTTCTTCCATTCCAACCATAAACACAACTGGAAATTCTAATCCTTTTGCCGTGTGGAGCGTCATGAGCGTCAAACTATTACTTCCGCCGTCCCAATCGTCGAGATTGCTGGTGAGCGTGATGCTTTCAATGAACGTTTCCAAAAGCGCTTCCTGAGTATCGTACCCTTCTTCAAAATCCTGAACGGCCGAGAAAAATTCTTGAATATTATCAATCCGGACTTTCGATTCCAACGTCCGTTCCAGTTCAAGTTCTTTGAGATAACCGCTCTGCTTGAGCACTTCTTCTAAAAGTTCGCTGACGGAACGTTTGTTTTTTTCAGCGCGCAGCGACTGAATCATTCTGAAAAATTGATTAAGACCCTCTTTGGCTTTGGCGCCAATCCCCTCAATTTCACCGAGTCGTTTGAGTGCCTCGTCCCAGCCGAGTCCCCGCTCTCTTTGGAAAGCTTCGATCGTTTCAACGGTTTTCTTTCCGATTCCGCGGTTCGGAACATTCACAATCCGTTTGTAGCTGAGATCATCATGCGGAAACGCGATCACGCGCAGATACGCAATTAAATCTTTAATTTCCCTGCGGTCATAAAAACGGATGCCGCCCACGATTTTGTACGGAATTTTATGGCGCCTCAGCACTTCTTCAATAATTCGCGATTGGGCGTGAAGCCGGTAAAACACAACGCAGTCGGCAAGCGTTTTACCGGATTTGATCCGGGTCGTAATTTCCCGAACAACGAATTCAGCTTCATCTTTTTCGTCCACTGCTTGATAAATCGAAATTTTATCGCCTGATTTTTTCTCGGTCCAAAGCGCTTTTGGTTTGCGCGCCGTATTAAACTCAATCAAGGCATTCGAAGCTTCCAGAATGTTGGCGGTCGATCGGTAATTTTGTTCGAGCTTGATGACTTTGCAATTCTCGTAATCTTTTTCGAAGTCCAGAATGTTCCGAATGTCCGCGCCGCGCCACGCGTAAATGGATTGATCCGGATCGCCCACCACCGTGATTTGCTTGTATTTATCCGCCAACTGATTGACAAAGCAATATTGCGCGTGATTGGTATCTTGATACTCATCGATTAAAATGTGTTTGAAGCGTTCCTGCCAAGATTCCAGAATATTCGGGTTCCGTTCGAGCAAAAAAACGGTTTTCAAAATGAGATCGCCAAAATCACATCCTTTAAGCGCCGCCATCTTTTTTTCATAAAGCGAATAAACTTGCGCCGCGACATCTTGAAATGCGTCTTGGCACTGCTCCTGATAAGCTTCCGGGGTTAATAAAAAATCCTTGGCCCGCTGAATTTCTTCGCGCACACCTTTGGGATTAATTTGGCGCTCATTCTTATTGAGCTCAATTAAGCATTCTTTAATTAAAACAAGCTGATCATGATCATCGTAAATAGAGAAATTTTTCGGCAGGCCCACTGCTTCCCCGTCTATTCTGAGCATTTTCATACAACTCGAATGAAAGGTGGAAATCCAGACTTGCTGGCGGACAAGCTGGGCAACGCGGGATTTCATCTCTTCAGCGGCTTTGTTCGTAAAGGTCACACCGAGAATATTAAAAGAAGGAACACCTCTGGAAATGATTTCTGCAATCCGGCAAGTCAAAATCCGGGTTTTGCCGCTCCCCGCTCCGGCCAAAACCAAAAGCGGCCCGTCTTCTGCAAGGACTGCCCTTTCTTGTTCGGGATTGAGCTGATGTTTAGGAACCATTATTCAAAAACCATTTTCGAGTGAAAGGCACTGTCAAAATCATAAGCATCTTTGAAATCTTCAATCGTATCTTCATCGGTCTTGCGCATCAAACCGACTTCAACCAAAGCAAAAACAATTTTTCCGAAATCCACGGTTTGCTTCACACCCCAATATTCCAGCACCGTTTTGGCCAAGGGGCCGAATTGATCAATCGCGTAACGTCTGATACCGTCGCAAAATTCCTGACCGGTAATGTGCCGCGGCTTCGGCAGCGACATCATTGTATAATGAAGGCCGGCCAAAACAAAACTGTACGCTTCGAATTTATAGCCGTATTGGCGATCGATTAACTTTTGGATTTTATCGAGAATCTCTTCCGGATTATCCATGGTGGACGCTCAGTTTGAATAAATGAGACAACTGTTCTGCAAACGTCACGCAGAATTCGCTTTCTGATAACTCAGGTCTAGCCTGGCGAATAACTTCCCAAGCAATTGAACCTTGCTGCAGTAAATATCCGAAACTTCTTTTCTGGCCGGCGCCTGCAATTTTTTTCTTCCCGAGCATCACATCATGAAGGACCGGTGAATCAAAACAATAAGAAATTTTCTCCTGCTTGCAATCAGAATCGCAGGTCTGATACAAATCGGCATTAAATCCGAGCGATTGAAATGATTTTTGGAGCGCTTCGTGAATTAACCGGTAACTGTCCTGGGCGTTTCTGAGCGAAGGGTGAACTTCCAAACAGGTAATTAAAGAATATGTCAGATCCTTCGGCGTATGAGAAACGATTCCGCCTCCGGTCAGCCGCCGAACAGCCGGGATAGAGCCATTTACGGCCCCTTTTGCGGCCCGCCACATTCCATATCCAATGGTCAGAGTAGGTTCATTGAAGCGGTAAAACCTCAAGACAGCGCCTTCGTTTTGCTCTTGGATGTGTTCCCGAAACAAGTGCTCATCCGATTCCATATTGAATGTTCCGTCGTGGGCACCGTCGATCAAAAGGCGCAAAGCAGGTTTTGTAGCAGTGGTCATAGAAGAAAATAATAGCATAATTTTAGGTCTTCCCAGAATGCTTTTATCAGAGGTATCGGGTTAAGCAGAAGACTGATCGTGCTTCAGATCGCGGAAGCTCAGAATGGGCTTTCGAGCGGCTTGGACTTCATCGGGACGACCGATAGGCATGGTGTGGGGGGCTTTTTTGACAAGATCGGGAGACTCGTGGATTTCTTTTAAAATATTAAGCATGACGCCGATAAAAGAATCCAATGTTTCTTTGGATTCCGTTTCCGTCGGTTCAATCATGAGCGCTTCCTTCACCACCAGCGGAAAATGAACCGTGGGCGCGTGATAGCCGTAATCCAAAAGCCGTTTACCAATATCTCCAGCATGAATTCCCTGCGCTTCGAAGTTATCAACGGACAAGACAAATTCATGCATGCAAAATTCGTTATGAGGATTGTGATAGGATTGGCTTAATTTTTTCCGGAGATAATTGGCATTTAAAACCGCATCATGGCTCACCCGCTTAAGGCCTTCAAGTCCCAACATGCGAATGTACACATAGGCGCGAACCAAAATTCCCGTGTTTCCGAAAAACGAACGGATCTTTCCGATTGATTTCGGCCGGTTAAAATCAAAGGCATACTGATCGCCTTTTTTAACAATCACGGGCGTCGGAAGAAACGGCTCTAGCGTTTTCACAACACCGACCGGTCCGGCTCCCGGACCGCCGCCGCCATGCGGTGTCGTAAATGTTTTATGAAGATTGAGATGAATAATATCGAATCCCATGTCGCCGGGTCGAACCGCGCCCAAGAGCGCATTCAAATTAGCGCCGTCGTAATAAAGAAGCGCGCCCTTTTTATGGACGAGCTCACGGACTTTTAAAATGTCATTTTCAAAAAGTCCGAGCGTATTCGGATTGGTCAGCATCAAGCAAGCAACTTCATCGCTGAGCGCGGCTTCGAGCGCTGCTAAATCCACGCGGCCTTTTTCATTAGACGGAATTTGAACGACTTGATAGCCGTATTGCGCAGCAGAAGCCGGATTTGTTCCGTGGCTGGAATCCGGCACCAACACCAAACGGCGCTTTCCTTCTCCTCGCGACTCGTGATAAGCCTTCGTGAGCATCATGCCGCATAATTCGCCATGCGCTCCGGCAGCAGGCTGAAGCGTGAACTGATTCATTCCGGTAAGTTCACATAATGCGCGCTGAAGTTCATAAAAAATTTGGAGCATGCCCTGAATTTGAGTTTCGTTTTGAAGCGGATGTAGCCACGCAAAGCCGTCTAAGGCCGCTAGATCTTCATGAATCTTCGGATTGTATTTCATCGTGCAGCTTCCGAGCGGATAGAAATGAGTGTCTACGCTGAAATTTTTCTTGGACAGATTCACAAAATGGCGAACAAGTTCCGGTTCGCTAACTTCGGGCAAATCAGACGCTTCTTTTCTCTGAAGTTCCTGCGGAATAATTTGCGTAAAATCCTTTTCGGGAAATTTTCGCGCCGGGACAAAAATGCCTTCTTTGCCGGACCTGCTTTTTTCAAACACCAGCCGGCTGTCTGTTTTGGAGGTCTTTTTTAAATCCAGGCTCATTTCAAAATCTCCTTGAGCGCCTGAGCAAACCGGTCGAGATCTTCCTTGGATTTGGTTTCAGTGCTGCAAATCAGCATTTGGTTTTTGAGCGAAGGATAAAACCGTTCAAGATTGAGGCCGCCTAAAATTCCTTTTTGTTCCAATTTTTGATTCACCTGCTCAACAGGCTTTGAGAGTTCAACCACGAATTCATTAAAAATAGCGCCGGAATTAATGACTTTGATTCCTTTGATTTTCGAAAGTTCGTCTCTTAAATAGTAACTATTTTCCAAATTGAGTTCGGCAATCCGGCGAAGACCGGTTTTCCCGAGCGCGGCCATATAAACGCAGGCGGCAATCGCGCACAGCGCTTGATTGGTGCAAATATTGGAAGCTGCCCGTTCACGGCGAATGTGCTGCTCGCGAGCTTGAAGCGTCAGGCAAAACGCACGCTTGCCTTCGGTATCATTCGTAAGCCCGACAAGACGTCCCGGAATCCTTCTCATGAGCGCTTTGGTCGTCGCTAAGTATCCGAGCCACGGCCCGCCAAAAGCCGGCGGAAGTCCGAGCGGCTGGCCTTCTCCGCAAGCAATGTCGGCGCCAAGTTCTTTGGCGGTTTTATAGAATCCGTAAGAAAGCGGATGAGAAACCAAAATTAAAAGTGATCCATTTTGATGAATCAATTTCTCAATTTCGCCAAATTGTTCAATTGAACCGAAAAAATTCGGCGACTGAATGACAACGGAGGCAACCTCCTGATTCAATTCTTTCTTGAGCGTTGCTAAATTCAGCGAAAAGTTTTGTTCAAAGGGAATTTCTTGGGCCCGAAAATCCGTTCCGGTTAAATAGGTTTGACTGACGCGCCGGTAATCTGGGTGAATGGAACTCGCCAGCAATACCTTTTTACGTTTGGTTTCATGAAGCGTCATTAAAACGGATTCGGCCAAAGCCGTGGAGCCGTCATAATGAGATCCGTTGGAAACATCCATTCCCGTTAATTCACAGATCAGGCTTTGATATTCAAAGAGCGCTTGGAGCGTTCCTTGCGAAGCTTCGGGCTGGTAAGGGGTGTAGGAAGTATAAAATTCACTTCTTCCGATAATGTGTTTCACAATCGAAGGAATGAAGTGTTCGTAGCAGCCCGCGCCGAGAAAAGATAAATTGGATTTTAAATTGGAATTTTTGGCGGCCAGTTCGCGAAACCAGCGTTGTGCGTCCATTTCACTGAGCGCTTCCGGCAAATCTACTTTTGGATTGCGCAGCTCAGATGGAATCGCGGTGAAGAGCTGCCCAAAATGCTCGATCCCGATGGTTTCGAGCATTTCCGCCTGGTCTTGTTTCGTAATTGGGAAATAACTCAACTCTTTGCCCCCTGCTTAATCATTTGTTCATATTGATCGCGTGTCATCAAGGCGTCCCATTCTTCCGGCTTTGTGGGCGTAAGTTCAAAGAACCAGCCTTTGCCGTAAGGTTCGTCATTAACAGTAGCCGGATCAGATTCCAAAGTGGTGTTGATCGCTTTCACCGTTCCGGAAACCGGCGCGTAAATATCAAACGCTGCTTTCACCGATTCAACAATGGCGATCGCTTTTCCCTGATCAGCTTTTTGGGCCACATGAGGAAGTTCAACAAACACCACATCTGAAATTTCATGCTGCGCGTAATCGGTAATGCCGACAATAATTTTATCGCCGGACTTGCGCGCCCACTCGTGGCTTTTTGTGTAACGTAAATCGGATGGAAAATTCATGATGTCTCCTTACTTGCTTAGTGATGATTTTAATCGTTTATAGAATGGCGTTTTAACAATTTGTGCTTTCTGCAGCTTTCCGCGAATCTCAATGTCAATCGGCTGCCCCGCTTGCGCGGCTTCAGTTGACACATAAGCCAAGCCGATGCTTTTTTTCAAGGTCGGAGAAAAAGTTCCGCTCGTCACTTTGCCGACTGTCTTGCCGTTGCTGAGAATGGGACAACCTTCGCGCGCAATTCCCCGGTCGGTCAATTCAAACCCGATCAGTTTCCGTTTTGGGCCTTGCGCTTTTACGGCGTCGAGTGCTTTCTTTCCGATGAAATCGTCTTTGTCCCAACCGATCGTCCAATTGAGTCCGGCTTCGATCGGATTTGTTTCGTCGTTCATGTCGTGGCCGTATAACAAAAATTTGGATTCAAGCCGGAGCGTATCGCGCGCGCCAAAACCGATCGGTTTCAGGTCGAATTGTTTTCCCACTTCAAAGAGTCGCTGCCACAGCTTTGGGGCATTTTGAATGGGGCAGAAAATTTCGAATCCTTCTTCGCCCGTATACCCTGTTTCTGAAAGAACAATCTCACCAAACGGTGAATTTAATTTGATGAAATGATAATAAGAAATGCTGCTTAAATCAACGTCGAAAAGCGATGCGACGAGCCCTCGGCTTTCCGGGCCCTGCACCGCAAACAAAGCGATTTCATTGCTTCGATTTTCAAGTTTGACGTCTTTCGGCAGATGGCTTGAAAACCAGGCAAAATCCTTATCGATGTTGGCAGCATTGACTACAATCAAGAAATTTTCAGGGTCTTCTTCAAATACTACGACGTCGTCGACAATTCCGCCGTTTTCCCGGCAGACCGGACTGTAAAGCGCCCTGCCCGGAAACAACTTTCCGGCGTCATTGGCGATCCATTGATTAATGACAGAACGGGCATTCTTTCCCCGGACAAAAAATTCACCCATATGGGAAATATCGAAAACGCCGACTTTGCTTCGGACCTGTTCATGTTCTTCGATGACGCTCGTGTAATAAAGAGGGACATACCATTCTCCGAAGGCGCCGAATTTTCCGCCGAAGCGTTCGTGTTCGGTATGGAGAGGCAGTTTTTTAAGTAGTGCTGGATTGGAATCGCTCATAAAAGTGGTTATTGTAACAAATAACGTTTTCGGAGAACAGCTAAACCTCAAGATTTTTGAGGAGGGACTTCATATCCGCCGGAACTTCTGAATCGTAGAAAACTGGTTTCTTAGTGGAGGGATGAAGAAAACCGAGACCCTTCGCGTGAAGCGCTTGGCGGCCGATCAAAGGCGATGCAATTCCATATATAGAATCGCCGAGAACCGGATAACCCAAAGTCTTCAAATGGACTCTGATCTGATGCGTTCTTCCCGTTTCCGGCCGCGCTTCAAGCAAGGTAGCCTTTTGAAAACGTTTGAGGACCTTAAAATTCGTAATGGCGTGTTTTCCGTCAACGTGTTTAACCACCACTTTTTTGCGGTTCATCACGGATTTTCCGAGCGGTTCTGTGCAGCGCATTTCTTCATGCTGAACCACACCGCTGACCACCACCCAATAGTGGCGATTGACCTCGTGCTTCTTAAATAAATTACCGAGAAAGCGGTGGGCGATGTCATTTTTGGCGATGACTAAAATACCGGAAGTGTCTTTATCCAGCCGGTGAACAATTCCGGGCCTAACGGGATCCTCTGAAGTGGAAAGTGAATTGGTGTGATGAAGAAGCGCATTGACCAAGGTGCCTCTTAAATTTCCGCAGCCCGGGTGAACCACCATTCCGGCCGGTTTGTTCACAACAATAATATCTTCATCCTCATGAACCACATCGATGGGAATCGATTCGGCCCGCAGCATATCAGCCGGCTCTTTTTCAAAAGCCACTTCAATAAAGTCTCCGGGCGTAATTTTGGTGTGCGGCTTAACAGTTTTTCCGTTCAGCAAAATCCGGCCGCCGTCGATGAGCTGTTTTAATTTTGTGCGGGAAAAAGTTGTGGTCAGCTCTTTGGCCAAATAAAGATCAAGACGGAGATGCTGCGAATCAACGGGTACGCTCAATTCTATTTTTTCCATAAAAGTTTCCAATCATCCAAAATGCAAAGGATACGACAATAAAAACTATGCTCACCCATTGGGCCGGCGTTAAATAAAATAGACGGTTGCTATCGCCCCTAAAAAATTCAATGATAAATCTGCCGACCGGATAAATCGTAAAATAAGCAAATGAAACGGTGCCCACTGCCGGTTTCTTTTTCCACAGGCGATAAAGAAAGACGGCCAGTAAAAAACAAAAAATTGACTCGTAAATCTGAGTCGGATGAACTTTTGCTTCCAAAAAGGAAAACTTAACCGCCCACGGCAAATCGCATGACCTGCCGAAGCAGCAGCCGTTCATGAAACATCCCAGCCGGCCGAATCCTTGAGCAAGCGCAGTCGCGGGGACAAACAGATCCAGCATCGTCAAAAATGAAAGCTTGCTGAGTTTGATGAATAAAATAAAACCCAGCAGTCCGCCCATGAGGCCGCCGTACAGAACGATTCCGCCTTGCCAAATTTTGAGAACGTCGAGCGGTGAATTTTTAAAATAATCCCAAAATTCAATCACATAAAAAATCCTGGCACCGGTGAATCCGCTAATCACCGTCGTCATGGCCAAGTCCACGCTGATATCGGGATTGAGTCCGCTGACTCTGGCATTCCTGCGAATCATGAGAATCGCGGCGAGCACGCCCGTGGCCACAAACAAACCGTACGAATAAAGACGAAGGGGGCCGAATGAAAATAAAAGAGGATGCATTATTTACCTCTTAGCGCATAAAAAATAAAAATGACAACACCGACCGTAATGAATGAGTCGGCAACATTAAAAACCGGCCAAACGATAAAGTTCAAAAAATCAATGACGGCATGCAGCCGGATCCGGTCAATCCAATTTCCGATAGCCCCGCCCAAAATACAACTGTAAGCAATCTTGCGCAACAGCGATTGATCTGCAAAAAAACGGGCCCCGATCAAGAGCAAAACCACGCTGACCGTAATAATAGCGCTCCAAACCGCGGGATAATTTTGAAATAAGCCGAAAGCAATTCCGGCGTTTTCAACGTAACTGAGATGAAAAACTCCCGAAATAACTGGGACTTGTTCGACGGGTTTTAGGAATTGAACCGCTAAAAGCTTGGTGGCCTGATCAAGGAAAACGATCAGGGCGCTGAGGCCTAAGATCCCCTGCATGGCAGGTCAGGAAGAAGGTTCCCTGCGTTCGTTCTTTTCTTCGTCTTCCTTACATTTAATGCAGAGCTTTGCGTACGGAACAGCTTTGAGCCGTTTCATGCTGATGAGTTTCTGGCAATTTTCACAAACGCCGAAAGTGCCTTCTTTGATTTTTCCGAGCGCTTCATCAATCCGGTTCAGAAGTGTCTGCTCACCGGAAGCGATATCCAAAGAAAACTCGCGGTCGAAATTATCTGTGGCCATATCGGCCATGTGGAAAGAATAGCCGGACAAGTCGCCTGAGGCATCGCGCTGGCTCCGGTTCAAATTGTCGCGTTCAATATGGTTCAAACCTTCGGCAATTTTGACCCGTTCTTGTTCGAGCTGGGCTTTTAATTTTTGGATTTCTTCTTTTTCCACTGGAAATCTCCTGAATCTTAAAAAAGAGGCGTAATTATACCACTGCGCGGAACCATGTCAAAAGCTTTATTCCCCGCTGCTTTTGAGATGTTTTTCGGGATGAATCTGAAGGCGGCCGTTTGTGCTTTTTTCGTCTTTGTGTTTTCCATTTTCACTGTGTTTTCCATTGGTATAAGTTCTTTTGTATGCCCGGATGAATGCGTCCACCACTTTAGGATCAAATTGAGTGCCGGCGCACCGCTCGAGTTCCTGAAAGGCAACCTCAATAGACCTTCCTTTGCTGTAACAACGCTTGGAAATGATCGCATGAAAGGCGTCCACCACCGAAACAATTCTTGCCTCAAGGGGAATTTCTTCTCCTTTCAAACCATCCGGATATCCGGAGCCGTCAAAATTTTCGTGATGATGCAAAACCACGTTCGCGACATCTTTAAAACCCGTCAGCGGCTCCAATATTTTAGCGCCTTTTACAGGATGCTGCCGCATAATTTTCCATTCCTCGTCCGTGAGACTCGCCGGTTTCATTAATATATTGTCGGGAATTCCGATTTTTCCGACATCATGAAGATGAAGTGACGCAACCAAAACGTCTCTTTTCCGGCCCGTCAAATCGTAGCCCATTTCTTGGGCCGTCATAACACCAAGCCGCTCGACACCTTGTAAATGGCCCGCAGTATAGGGATCTTTGGCATTCACTTCTTGGGCCAAGGACATCACAATCTGATAATAGGTCTCTTGTTCTTTTTTGCGCAGGTCTGCAATTTCTCCCAGCCGTCTTTCGAGTTCCTGTTTTTGCCGTTCCAGCTCCATATTTTTCGCAATTAAGTCTTCGCGGTATTCGGCGGTCTTAATGGTCATGGAAGCGTCGTTGGCCAAGGTTTGGAAAAATGAAATTTCTTCAAATGAAAAAGTTTCGCCGGTTCGTTTCTTTCCAAGAAGGAGAACGCCCAGAAGCTCGTCTTTGTAATAGCCCGGAACGCAGGTCGTCATCTTCAGCATGTCCATCACTTCTTTCAGCTTTGTAAGCTTGCCCTTAAGCGCCGGCCTTCCGCCGATAAACGCAGCGTCCGTCAGCCAGGAGACGACTTGTTCCCGGTCGAGATAATCTTTATTGATCTTAACTCCCTTTTCGCTTTTTGAAAACCAATTGATGAGAGGATTTGTTTCGTCTAGTTTAATTAAAGAAACGGGAATGCGGTGAGTGCCTTGAGAGTCAACGAAAACGTAACGGGATTTGAGCTGATCATACATTAAGATAGAAGCGTGATCGAGGCCAACTTCGCGGGCGATGAATCTAACGATCATCTTGAGAAGCCGTCTCGGGTTTTTAACCCGAACCATTGTTCTCGCAGCATTTTTTAATGCTTCTTGATAATCGTAGCTGGTCATAAGGATACAAACTGCTTAACTGTATAAATGCGGACTTTATAAACTCCGAATAGACTGCTTAAATGATATCACTTTTATCTCTTAATTCCAACGAATTGAGCAAAAGTCTTTCCTTTAACAGGTGACTTATTAAATGGCCGGAGTATGTTTCGGCAACTTTTATAAACAGCGTGAAAGAAAGGGTTTATATCTTTTGGGGAAGTCTAGGAAGAGCTTCCTGATAAGCTTTCGATTTTTTCGCGAACGTCATTTTCCAGATATTCCAGGCTCAGAGGCTTGGTAATATAGTTGTCCGCACCGAGCCGCAAGCACTCTTCTATCTTATCCCGCGTCTCTAAAGCAGTCACCATAATCACTTTTGTTTTGGGATATTTTTTCTTAATCTGGCCGAGAACCTGAATGCCGTCCATTCCCGGCATTTTAATGTCCAAGAGCATGACATTCGGTCTAAATTGGTCCGCTGTGTCCAAAGCGGCCTGGCCCGAAGAAGCAGTTTTCACATCAAAATTACGTTCTTCAAAAAAGCTTTTCAGAAAATCACAAATTTCAACTTCATCATCTACGATCAAGAGTTTCATTTCATTTCCTCCAGGTTCATGAGTATTAGATCGGAATTCCTACCGGGTTGTCAACTTTGGTGCCCTGAGCATAGGGCCCGCCAAATACGTTTTTAGTACACGGAAAATTAAGATAAAAGGTCGTGCCGCGGTCTGCCATGCTTTCAACTCTGATGGAACCGCCATAACCATGAATGATTTGCTGCGTCACGAACAGGCCCAATCCGCTTCTACCGGCATGGGTCGTAAAAAACGGCTGAAAAATTTTGGGCAGATTCTCTGCCGGAACTCCACAGCCCGAATCGCGGACTGAAAGTTCCACGGAATTTTGTTCTTTCCGGACGGATAAGCGGATTTCAATGGTTCCTTTGGTGCCGGTAGCTTGGACCGCGTTTAAGAAAATATTAAGAAATGCTTCGCGAAGTTCGGCTTTATTTCCGGTCAGTTTGGGAATGGGATGTTCAAATCTTTTTGTCACCTGAATTTGATCTAAAGAGACCTGGTAAGACAAAAGCGCGATGGTGTCATTGACGATCATCTCTAAATCCACGGATTCTTTAATTGACTTATGGGATTCTGAAAACATAAGCAGTTTCCGGGTAATATCGGCCGCGCGCTTGGTTTGCTTAACGATCGTCCTTAAGACTTCACCGACTTGGTCATCAAACGCGATTTTGTCCCGTTTCAGCAAAAGAATCTGCGCTTTTCCGGAAATAATGGTGAGCGGATTGTGAATTTCATGGGCTAAGCCATTCGCCAACTGAGCGATTGCCGAGTGCTGGGCGGAATGAATGAGATGCGATTGGATTTTCATAAGTTCCTGATTATTCTCTTTCAGCTCATTAAACAACGCGGCATTCCTAAACGCTTTCGCCGCTTCTTTGGCAAAATCAGAGAAGGACTTGATTTCCTGCGCAATAAAAAAGCGCGTGCCGGTTTGCGGCGCCAAACTGATTAAACCCATCAACTCATCTTGAAACATTAACGGAATAACGTAAGAAGCATGCAGGCGTTCAAAATCCTGGGTCAGCTGGTTGGCTTCTTGCCAAGAAAACGACTGGACCACCTTTTCCCGTTCGACCGGAATTTTCCGGATCCGCAGCAGTTCGATCAAGAGTGAATTCGGACTGAGCGCTATGTCTCGCGATACATTTGTTTTCAAACCATAGGAGGAAACTGTCCGGTAAAGGGATTTCGTTTTGTCATACAGAAGGACCGCCCCGGTCCGCACGTGGAGCATCTCACCAAAGGTATTGGCGATTAAATTGGCCAGCTCCGTGCGGTCCAAAACAGCCGTCATGGATTTTGCCAATTGAATGAGCGTGGATTGATCTCGTCCGTTGTGGGTCAAAAGCATGTCTTTGAACAGAAACATAACGAGATGATCTATGGGTTTATAAATTAGGGAGACCAGCAATACAGAAGCGACCAGCAAAAAGATGTCGTTTGAAAATACATCCAGATCGAGAACTCTGATCGCGACAAAGCGGGAAAAAGAGTACAGGAAGAAAACCAGGACAAATAAGATGCTGGTTAGAATCAGACGTTTAAGAATGCGTTTTCTCTTTCTGAGATAGAGATTGACCATAAAAAAGATAAGCTTAGGTTATCCTATTATCGTCCGCCAACAGCTAATAATTAAGTGTTTATTGCTTCCAAGCAGCGTTCGCATAGCGTCGGATGTTCCAGTGACTTCCCTACATGAAGGGAATAATTCCAACACCGCTCGCATTTTTGGCCGTCGGCCTTTTCGACCGAAATAGAAAGCTTAAACGGCGCCGAAGAGCTTGCCGAACGGCCTTCCACTTCTTCACTGCCTTCCCTGGCGCTGTCCATCCAATCCACCTGAGAAACAATAAAAACGCGTCTTAATTCCGGCAAATTTTTTCTTAATAGTTCGCTAAGGGCCGGGTCATCAGCTTTAAGGGAAATTTTCGCTTCTAAACTCGAGCCGATTAATCCGGAAGTCCTTTTCTTTTCAAGAGACGGCATGATTGTATCGCGAACTTCGCGGATCCGTTCCCAATCCGTCAGTTTTCCGGACATTGGTTTTTGCGGCTCTAGAATGAAATTGCTCGTGTGAACCGATTTCAATTCGCCGCCGAGCGGAAATGAACGCCAGACTTCATCCATCGTAAAAGAAAGAACGGGAGCAAATAAGCGGACCAGCCGGGCCAGAATTTCATACAGTCCTGTCTGAGCGGAACGCCTGAGGTGCGAATTCTTACCAGCAGTATAGAGCGTGTCCTTTAAAATATCAAAATAATAAGAACTTAAATCAATGGCGCAAAAATCATATAGTTTTTGAAACGCGGCGTGAAAATCGAATACGCCGTAAGCTTCATTGACAGCTCCGGATAATTGATTCGCCCGGTGAATCACCCATTGATCCAGAGGGTGAAGTTTCTCGTTAGGAAGCCGGTCCTTTTGGACATCAAAATCATACAGATTTCCAAGTAAGTAACGGAAAGTATTCCGGATTTTTCGGTAAGCGTCCGTCAGCTGTTTTAAAATTTCTTTCGACAGCCGCACGTCGAATTGATAATCACAAGATGACACCCAAAGCCGGAGAATGTCGGCTCCAAATTCTTTCATTACATCTTGCGGTGAAACAACATTACCTGCCGATTTGGACATCTTCTTACCTTCCCCGTCGACCACAAAACCGTGCGTTAAAACGCCGCGGAACGGAGCGTGTTCATCCAATGCAATGCCGGTCGTAAGTGAACTCTGAAACCAGCCGCGGTGTTGGTCTGAACCTTCCAAATACAGTTCAGCCGGATAACTGAGCGCATTTGATTTTTTGAGGACAGCTTGATGGCTGACGCCGGAATCAAACCAGACATCGATAATGTCAGTTTCTTTTTGAATGTCCGGTTTCGAACAGCATTGCGCTTTCGCGCCAAAAAAATCTTCGGCTTTTTTCTCAAACCAGACATCGGCGCCTTGTTCTTTAAACAGCTGAACAATTTTTTCCTTCGTCTCAGGAACAAATGCTTTTTTGCAGGACTTGCAGGAAATGATCGGAATCGGAACGCCCCAATAACGCTGGCGAGACAAACACCAATCGGGACGGGACTCCACCATGGAACCAATCCGGTTTTTTCCCCAATCCGGCGTAAATTTGATTTTACTTTGAATGACGGACGACATTTTCTTGCGCACATCATGGTGATCAATTTTAAGAAACCATTGCGGCGTGGCCCGAAAAATGATCGGGTTCTTACAACGCCAGCAGTGCGGATAGGAATGCTGATAATTTTCCTGATGGAGCAAAGCGCCTTTTGCTTTTAATTCATCGATAATTTTTTCATTCGCTTTGAAAACATTCAAACCCTTGGCGAGCGGAAATTCATCTGTGAATCTTCCCTTCTCGTCCACCGGAGACAAAATCGGAAGTTTATTCTCCAGATATCCGTATTCATAATCTTCTTCACCGTGCCCCGGCGCAATATGAACAATGCCTGTTCCATCGGTCGCGGAAACATAATCAGCAAGAATAACTTTGGAAATTCGATTTGGAATAAACGGATGCTTTGCTTCGGCTCCCGCGAAATCTTTTCCTTTTTTCACGCCGATTTCTTTAACTTGAGTGAATCCAAATTTCTCTTGGAGCTTCGCCAAAAGCGGCCGGGCCAAAATAAACTTTTTTTGTTGCGTTTCAATCGTGACATATTCTAAATCCGGGTGAACTGCCAAGCCTACATTTGCGGGAAGCGTCCAAGGAGTTGTCGTCCAGACCAGAAAGGAAACATTATCCGAATCTAATTTCGGAAACGCGACATAGACGGTTTTGTCGGTTTTGTCTTCGTATTCAAGCTCAGCATCGGCGAGTGCGGTTTCACAATCCCAACACCACGGAACGGGTTTTAAGCGCTGTTCGATAAACCCTTTTTCAAATAATTTCAGAAAAGACTCCGCGATGGTCGCCTGATAATCATAATTCATAGTCAGGTACGGCTTGTCCCATTCTCCGAAGATTCCGAGCCGGATAAATTCTTCGCGCTGAGTTGAAATAAATTTTTCGGCATATTTGCGGGCTTCTTTGCGGAACGAAACGCGCTCGACTTCTTCCTTGCGCTTGCCCATTTCTTTCAGGCACGCGTGCTCGATCGGAAGGCCGTGGCAATCCCAGCCGGGCACATATAAGGAATCAAAGCCGGCCATGGTTTTATATTTCACAATGATGTCTTTTAAAATTTTGTTCAGCGCGTGGCCGATGTGAATCCGTCCGTTTGCATACGGAGGGCCGTCGTGAAGAATGTATTTGGGCAAATTTTTGGATTTCGCGCGAATCGCCGGATAAACGCCTTCGTCCTGCCACTGTTTCAGCAGAGCGGGTTCGCGGTTCGCAAGATCCCCTTTCATGGGAAAGGAAGTTTGCGGAAGGTTAATTGTAGGTTTGTAGTCTTTATTCTTTAGAGACATGAGGCAATTTTTCGATCGTGGCTTCAACAAGTTGGTCGAGCTTAGGACCTGCTATGTTCGCGGTTTTGATGATTTCTTCAATGGTAACCGGAACCAAATGGTCCGGGTCACACGTATCCGTGACGACGCTAAAGCCAAGGACTTCAAAACCGGCATGGATCGCAACAATCACCTCCGGAACGGTAGACATGCCGACCAAATCGGCGCCAATAGTTTTAATGAAGCGGTATTCGGCGCGCGTTTCCAAATTCGGCCCGCTGATGGCCAAATAAGTGCCGCGCTTCAGCGAAATGTTTTTTTGATGGGCAACTTCTTCGGCAATTTTCATCAAACGGTTCGAATAAGGTTCACTCATGTCCGGAAACCGGACGCCGAGCCGTTCGTCATTAGGACCGATCAGAGGATTAACACCCATCAAATTGATATGGTCCTCAATTAAAATGATATCTCCTTTTTGATATTTTAAATTCACCGCACCGGATGCATTGGAGACGATCAAAATCTTAGCGCCAAGTGTTTTCAGGACGCGGATCGGAAAGGTCACTTGTTCCAAGCTATACCCTTCATAATGATGAAACCGGCCTTCCATAATGACTACTTTTTTCCCGCCCAATGTTCCCAGGATCAATTTTCCCGCGTGGCCGGCAGTGGTCGTTTTAAAAAAATGAGGAATTTTTTCGTAATTAATTTCTGCCGCGACGGAAACTTTTTTGGTCAAATGGCCGAGGCCGGTGCCTAAAACAATCGCGACCTCCGGACGAAAGGCGGCTTTTTTCCAAATGGCTTGAACGGACGTGTGAATTTTCTGAAATAGATGGGACTTCGACATAGATTAACTTAGCCGATAGGCAAGCTGTTGGAGAATTCCAACGATAAAATGGTCCAAAAAGCTCAATAGAATAAACGCAATCACCGGTGAAAAATCAATCATTCCGACTTGGAGCGGAAGTTTCCTGAGCGGAATCAGCAGCGGCTCTGTGACCCGGTACAGCAAATTGACCGGTTCTGAAAATGGATTCACTTGGAACCAGGAAAGCACGATCCGGATCACAAGCAAAAAATAAATGACCTTAAAAATCATTGAAAATAAAACCGCAAGGGATGCAAAAAATTGACCCAGAATAAACATATCAATTTCCTCCTTTAAAGTTTGCTCAGTTGTTTGGCGCGCCGGACGGCCTGTTGAACGGCCTGAATAAAAATTTGAGAAAAACCTTTTTTGGATAAATGACGGAGCGCCGCGTCGGTCGTCCCCTTCTTGGACGTCACCATTTTTCGGAGTTCTGAAGGATCATGCTGAGAACCTTGCGCTAAGCGCGCGGCTCCGGCAGCAGTTTGAATCGCAAGCAGATTCGCAGTTTGTTTTGAAAGCCCGCCCTTTTGTGCTGCCAAGGAAAGAAGTTCCATAAGCAGGAAAAAATAAGCCGGGCCGCTTCCGCTGACCGCGGTGACCAAATCAAAATATCGCTCACTCAATTTCACGACTTTCCCGCATCCGGAAAAAACGGCACAAGCTGCTTGGTCCGCTTGCCTGCTCGAACTGGTAACGGCGGTTATGCCTTCACCAACCACTGCGCCTAAATTCGGCATGGCTCGGGAAATTTGGCAGCGGGAATTCAAATTCTTTTTCAATTTAGCCAGCGGCGTACCGGCCAAAATGCTAATGACGATATGGCGCGTATTCAATTCGGATTTAATTTGCCGCGCTACGGCACGGAATTCCTGAGGCTTCACCGCGAGCACAACAATTTGACAGTTCCGGACCAAATTCAAATTATCTGAGGCTTTTCGAACCCGAAACTTTTTGGAAACTGAATTGAGTTTAGATTTGTCCGCGTCAAAAACAAAAATTTGAGAAGCCGATGCGATTTTTTTGGAAAGCAAACCTTTTATGATCGCGCTTCCCATGTTTCCGCATCCGATAAATCCGATTTTTGTTCTGATCTTCATATTATTTTTCCGGCCCAAAAACAGCGGTTCCGATTCTCAGCAAGTTAGCACCTTCTTCGATGGCATATTCAAAATCTGAACTCATGCCCATCGAAAGATAGTTCCAATCAAGGTCCGGATATTGTTTTTTAAGATAATCCCGTAAATTCCGCGTTTTCGAAAACGTGGCCCGTGCTTCACGTTCATCCTGAGATTTCGGACCCATGGTCATCAAGCCGCGGACCGTTAACCGGCTGAGCGCTTTAATTTGGCCTGCCATGGATTCCATCACTTCAGGCCGAAATCCGTGTTTTGTCGCTTCGCCAGATGCATTCACTTGAAGCAAAATGTTGTGATTGATGTTCGCTTTCTCCGCTTGTTTATTGAGCTCTACCGCAAGTTCAATCCGGTCCACAGAATGAATCAGTACAACTTGACTGGTTAGGAGTCTCGCTTTATTGGTTTGTAACGTGCCGATGAAATGCCATTTAGTGTCATTAGGCAAAAGAGCTGTTTTCTCAATCAATTCCTGAGCTTTGTTTTCGCCAAAGTCCCGGTGTCCTAAATCATAAACGGCTTGAACCCGGGTCGGCTCAACCCCTTTTGTGACCAAAACCAGTTCCACGTCTGTTGCTTTCCGCCCCGAACGTTGACATGCTTGCTCAATTCGGTCTTGGACAGCACGTAACTGACGCTCCAACATAAGGTTAGTAATTTATCACAAGCGTTGTCGTTTGGGTACCGCTAAAAGCAGGCCTTAGGAGGTCAGTTTGGAGAAGGATTCTTCGAGGTGATTGAGTTTGCCGTGAGAAACGAGGAAAATGGTTTCGGGTTGATTTAGGCTGGCGTAATAGGCGTCCCGGCCTCCGGCTTCCTTACCTTGAATGAGCACTTGTTCCGAGCCATCACGGAAATGAATGCGAATTGCGCGGTCCGCTTTAGCAACTTTGGATTTGAGCTTGTCCTTATTTTGGTCATCTAAAAATTCCTTCACGTACAAACTATTCAGTTCTGTCATCAGCGAATCCATGGCTTGCGGTCCGATTTGCGATTCAATGGGTTTTTTGAGCACCCAATTTTTTCCTTCGCGAATGATCCGGATTTCTTTCTTGGAAGATTCAAAGCGGATTTCTGTAATTTCATCGTCGAGCAAATTAAAAATTTGTTTCTTTCGCACCATGTAAAGGGTTTTATCAAACGACTTCAAAAAAACCGGTTCCACCAGAAAATAAGTGCTCTCATTCTCCCATTTAGCGTAAGCGTCCTCGCCGATCACGGACTTACCACCGATCAAAAGACATTTTTCTTCACCGGAAATACCGGCGCAAATTCTCATCCGAGGAGAATCAAAACCGAATTCATTTAAATCCAGACCTTGGGCAGAAAGATGGCGGAGGCGCGGCGTTAATTTCATGAGACTCACAAAGCCGTCCACAATTAAGGGCTCGGCGGGAAACTCAACAGGTGAAATCACCTGCCAAGCGCCGCTGGAATTTTTTTCAAATGAAATGATCGTTTTGTTCTGCCGGTCATCAATCGTAAGTTTCTTTAAATCTTCGCGGTTGGCCAATTCCAAAACATAGCCTTGGGCAGCTTCGATTGAAAACGCGGAAGAAGGGCGCAGTTCGGCAGGTTTATGGTACAGCTGCGTGAAATAAAAAGTGGTGAGTCCGGCCAAAACCAGAATGAAGAGCAGCGTTCTTTTCCAGTTCAATTAAAACGTCTCCTCCGAAAAAAAACACAGCCGCCAAAAAGCAAAAAGGAAATCGGAAGTCCCATCACCGGAACGTAAAAAATGTACTGCTGGTCTGTTTCTTTTAAATAAAGCGGCGTCACTTGGCGTTCTCTCGGACGGATTGAAATGGCACGCTCATCGCCGATCAGCCAAGCAATCGAATTCAAAAGAAAGTCTTTATTGCCCGACAGATTAATAAATGCATTGGCCGCAAAATCGCTGTCCCCGATCACAACCATCCGGCCTTTGTCTTTAATGCTGGCCGCAGCCGCGATTGCGACCGGACCCATTTGGTCTTTACGCTTATCAAATTCCGCTTTCCCTTCGCTCAAATTTTTAAGGTCCGTCTCGGCCCAGCTTCCAGCACCCGTGAACGCCAACTCAGTCACTTCAATTCCAGCGGGAACTTTTTCCATTTTTTGGACTTGCCTTGCAATTTGGAGAAAACAAGCCAGGCGAAAGCCCTTGGTCACCGGATGGGGCCTGAATTCTGTAATCAGCGGAATTAAGAAATCCGCTCCGAACAATTTACTGATTTTGTCCACGATAACGCTGTCATTGAGCTTGATTCCGTATTCTGAAATAAACTTTTCTAAATTTCCGCCTTCTCCGGGATTGACAGGATCGATCAACGCGAGTAAATTTCCGCCTCGGCCGAGAAAATCCCGGATCACTGCGATTTCAGCCGGAAGCAAGTCAACGCGCGGACCGCCCAAAACCAAAAGATCATCTCCTCTGGCAATTCCGTCGCGGAGCAAAACAGTTTCTTTAACTCCGTAATTGGAATCGATCAGCTTCTTTTTCAAAATTCCATAGCCGAATTTTTCTTTCTCTTCATTGAGCGGCGGGCCGCCGTGGCCGGTGCTAAATACAATCCGCTTCATTTCTTGGCTCAGGAGTTTAGACAGCGAATTGGTAATGGCTTCTTCACTCACCTGCCGGGTCTTTTCGCGTCTTCCTTTCGCTTCAATGACAAACGTGTCGTAATCGTCAATCTGATATTGTTTGGTTTTGCCGGGCATCCGGTCCGGATCGTAAAATTCATATTTGAAGTTCTTGTGATAAGAAGCATATTCCTTCAGCAAACTTTCTAAAACCGACTTAAGCGGGCTTTCTTCTTTAAAAAAAGCATAGACGCGAATCGGTTCGGACTTTAATTCATCTAAAAGTTGCAGTGTTTGAACGGATAGGCTGTACACCTTGCCTTCCGATAAATCGACCCGCGAATGATAATTTCGGGCAATGAAATAACCGAAGATTCCGATCAAAAGTGCAACTAGGAGAATAAATACGAAATGAAAGCTTGAAAGCAGGTTTTTTAAATTCATGGTTATCTTTTCCAGGTCCGGATTTCAAGAGTGGCCATACTGGCGAAGAGAAAAAAGAACGTGAAGAACAAAAAATAAGCAATGTCTTTGGTATCCAATACGCCGCGCGTCATATCTTCATAATGAAGCACGAGCGATAGTTCACGAAAAATGGCGCCCAATGCCGGGCTCGTCCAATCGGCAACCCAGCCGATGATCCAGAAAAAAAGCAGCACCGCAAAGCAGATTCCGGCTGAAACTACCTGATGCTCCGTGAGTGAAGACATAAACATACCGAAGGAAATGAAGCTGGCGCTGATTAAGATTAAACCCAAATAGCCCGTTAACAGCGTCAGAAGTTCAAATTTTGCTCCGACCACTTGCGCTAAGAAAAAATAAGAAACGGTCGGCAAAATTAATACGGAAACCACAGCCAGCATGCCGAGAAATTTTCCGGTGATAATTTGAAAATCCGAAACCGGATAAGTAAACAGGAGTTCGAGTGTTCCGAATTTTTTTTCTTCGGCAAACGATTTCATCGTGAGAATCGGAATTAAGAGCAGGAGCAAAACTGTCATGTTTGCCATGAAAAGCGAAAAAACGCCTTCTGTTAAATTAAGGCTCTTCACCTGCATCGCCGGGTTGGTGGCCACTTGAAATGAAACGATGCTGAAGTAACTGAGCCCGGACCAGAAAAAATATCCGGTCATTCCGAGAAAAAAAGCGGCCAAGAGGTAGAACGAAAAATGGTTCGTCCAGGACCTGAAATCTTTGGCGCAAATTGCGATTATTTTGGACATGGGGCCGGTTCCTTCGCTACGATCTCCATGAAAATTTCTTCCAAGTTCATTTTCTCTGTCATTTGTAAAGCAGCCGCCAAGCGTCCTTGATTTAAAATCAGGACCCGTCCGCAGGTCTGCTCGACTTCATGAAGAATATGCGTGGAAAGAATGATGGTTTTATTTTGCCCAAACTCGCGGACCAGCTTTCTCATTTCAATAATCTGCTGCGGATCCAGGCCGTTGGTGGGTTCATCCAAAATTAAAACTTCCGGATCGCCTAAAAGCGCCTGGGCAAGCCCGATCCGCTGCTGATAACCTTTGGATAATTTTCCGATGATCCGGTTTAAAACGGACGTGATCGAACACCGTTCGGCCACTTCCAAAACCGCTTTTTTCCGGTTTCGCCAAGGAACTTCCTTAAGCGCCGCAACATAAGTCAAAAATTCGCGGGCTGTGATGTCGCGGTAAAGCGGATTGTGTTCGGCCAAATAGCCGATTTTTTTGCGGAGATTTTTTGATCCGGCTAAATTCTTGCCTTCGATTAAAACAGAACCGGATGACGGCGGAAAAATCCCCGTCAAAATTCGCATGAGCGTGGTCTTGCCGGCCCCATTCGGGCCTAAGAAGCCGATGATCTCACGGTTTTGGATGGTAAAGCTGATGTCTTCGAGGGCCTTAATAGAACCAAAGGATTTTGAAACGCGGGAAACGGAAATCATTTCGTCATGACGCGCGCGAACTTTCTTTTGCCGCACTGGACAATCACGGGGTCCTTCAATGAAATTTTGGATTCGATGTCGCTGATTTTTTCTTGATTGATTTTAACGCCGCCCTGCTCAATGAGCCGCCGGGCTTCGGATTTGCTTGCGGTCAAACCGGCCATCTGAAGCAGATCAATCACTTTCAGTTCATGGCCGGCGGCAATTTTAATGTCTTCAATTTCATCCGGCATTTCTTTTTCCCGGAATACTTTATTGAAATGCTCCTCCGCCTTCTTCGCCGCTTCGGGACCGTGATAAAGCGTCACGAGTTCACGCCCGAGTTCGGCTTTCGTGTCTCTCGGATTGGTTCCTTTTTTGAGCGAAGCTTCCAATTGATCAATTTTTGCGGAATCCACATTCGTTAAATAGCGGAAATATTTAATAATCAGCGGATCCGGAACGGACATCACTTTTCCAAACATGTCTTCGGGCTTGTCTTGAAGCGCAATGTGATTGCCAAGCGATTTCGACATCTTGTCTTTTCCGTCCATGCCTTCAATTAACGGAAGCGTTAGAACAATTTGCGGAGATTGTTTCCAGTCGCGCTGAAGTTCGCGGCCGACCAAAAGATTAAATTTCTGGTCCGTGCCGCCGACTTCCACATCTGATTTAATTTCTACGGAATCGTAACCTTGAAGCAGCGGATATAAAAATTCCAGAATTGTAATCGGCCGTTTGTCGGAAAACCGCTTTGCAAAGTCATCCCGTTCTAAAATTCGGGCCACGGTATATTTGGAAGTCAGCGTCAGGAAATCTTCAATTTTAAATTTGCCGAGCCATTCGGAATTGTAACGAACTTCAGTTTTTTTCCGGTCTAGGATCCGGAACACTTGTTCTTCATAGGTCTTTGCATTTTTAGCGACTTCGTCTTGGCTCAGGGTGCGGCGCGTTTCCGATTGCCCGCTGGGGTCTCCGACTCGCGCGGTAAAATCACCCACCAAAAACACGACTTGGTGGCCGAGGTCCTGGAGCTGCCTTAGTTTCCGGAGCGGAACGGTATGGCCTAAATGAAGGTCCGGAGCCGACGGATCGGCGCCGTATTTAATTCGGAGCGATTTTTTATCTTTGAGCTTGGCGAGCAGCTCGTCTTCTGAGATCAGGTCGATTGCGCCTTGCTTGAAGACTTTAAGCTGTTCTTGGGGGCTAAGCGGCATAAGTCCTTGTCTTGATTTAAGAAAGCGCATTCTAACAACGTTTGCCCGTGGCGTCAATTTATGTTAAAATTCCCGCCTTATGTCAATCCATCCATCAGCAGTTATCGGTAAAAATGTGGTCCTGGGCGAACGAAATGACATCGGCCCTCATGTTTTTATCGAGGACAATGTCCGTATCGGTTCTGACAATAAAATTTACGCCGGCGCTTACATTGCCGCGGGAACCGAAATCGGTAACAAAAATCAAATCCACATGCATGCCGTCATTGGCCATGCCCCGCAGGATTTAGCCTATCAAGGCGCTCCGACCAAGACCTTGATTGGAGACAACAATATTATCCGCGAATTTACGACCATTCACCGCGGCACCAAAGAAGGAACCGCAACCGTTCTTGGAAACGAGAACTTTTTAATGGCCTATTCTCACGTGGCCCACAATTGCCAGATCGGAAACAAGGTCATCATGGTCAACAACGCGACCTTGGGCGGTTATGTTACGGTGGAAGATTCGGCCTTTATCTCCGCAATGGTGGTCGTCCACCAATTTTCCCGGATCGGAAAATTAGCGCTCGTCAGCGGGCTTTCAGCGGTCAACAAAGACCTTCCGCCCTTTACGATCTGCGGCGGTCGTGCCTCGATTGTGTATGGATTAAACGCGGTGGGATTAAGACGCGCCGGAATCGCGCCTGCGACCCGGAATGAAATCAAACAAGCCTTTAAACTGCTGTACCGATCAGACCTCAACGTTCAAAACGCGATTGTGGAAATTGAAAAAATTGCGACAACGTCTGAAGTTAAATATTTTTTGGAATTTATCAAGTCTTCAAAACGAGGAATTTGCCGAGGCGGCAGTTCATCAGAGGCAAAAGAATACGAAGAAGCGGAAAGTTAAACTTTCCGGACAATCAGGATTGAGTTTTTCCCGCCAAATCCGAACGAATTTTTCATTGCGATCTTAATTTTTGCAGGACGTGCTTTGTTCGGAACATAATCCAAATCGCACTCCGGAT